>Ga0126326_1000001_pt1 | contig 286450 bp, 255 predicted proteins | sample InaspJWI67metaG_FD_94485 | JGI IMG/M metagenome (GOLD analysis project Ga0126326, IMG submission 94485) | Marine gutless worms symbiont microbial communities from Oahu, Hawaii - Inanidrilus sp. 1 OAHU.JWI-67 metaG | ecosystem: Host-associated > Annelida > Digestive system > Unclassified... | reverse complement strand
CGGAACCATGGAATTGATTTGATGCAAACCCAGACCGTTACTTTCCGGATCCTGCGATTCAAACCCGACCGGATTGAACCGCCCCACTACGAGGATTTCAAAGTGCGCAGCGAACCCCGGATGACCGTTCTCGACGGTCTGGAACAAATCCGGCTGCAACAAGATGCGACCCTTATGTACCGGCACTGCTGCCACCATTCCTCTTGCGGAACCTGTGCCTGCACCATCAATGGCACCCCCGCCTTAGCCTGTGCCAATCGGATTGCCGATTTGCAATCGGATGTAATTATCCTGTCACCCTTGGCCAACCACACCTGCCTGGGTGACTTGGCCGTGGATATGACCTCCTTTTTCAAAGAAATGGACCCACACTGGGCCAATGTCCGTCCATGCGAGGAGATAGCGTCCAACCGTATTCCCGAGGATGTAAATCAGATAGTGCGCCTGGAAAATTGTATTGAGTGCGGTTGCTGCGTGGCCGCCTGTCCGGTCTCCGCGACTGAGGGGGAATTTAGAGGGCCTGCCGCCCTGGCGGCCATTCACAATGAAATCCGGAATCGACCGACAAGCAAGCAATCACTTCTTAGGATAGCCAACGATTCGCGCGGAGCGTTCAAGTGTCAACGCCACCTGGTCTGCAGCCGGGTGTGCCCTACCCGGGTTTATCCAGCGCGGCATATTGCCGATCTCCAGCGGGCGATTGATGCGCTATCATCCCAAGATACTTGAATTCAGGTATTACGCTGTTGATAAGCGCGCGGCCCCTGTGTAAACCCAAGCAGCTTGAGCAACAACAGGCAGAAAGAGAAGATCCCCGCAAAAACCAGCACGGTAAGGCCGACACTCCACCCCCACCACAAAGGTGCGTTGACCAGCACGGTACCACCTCCAATGATGGGCAGGACAAAGATGTTCATCACTGCAATTTCAAAGGCCACCGGTGTTTTAAATTCAGGGTCAACGATTCGCAACAGCAACAGTCCGCAAGACACAGTTCCGGTAACCGTTCCAAAAATGGCGGCCGAGCGCTCCAGTCCAAAGGCGTCGAGTCGCTTGCCGAAATAGATCACGATCATGGTCGTGAGGATACCGTTGGCCAGAGCGATAATACTGATGGGCAGGATGTAGTCCCAGACGATCTTCATCTGGATGGCCGCCACCGTGGCTACGATCAGGTAGTCGACGGACCAGCCGGTGATTCGGCGCTGGATGCCCGGATCGACGAGGTAGACAATGCCGGCGGCTTTCAGCAGTCCCTTCAGGAGGTAGGCTGTCGCCAGGCCAAAAAAGAAGAAAAAGCCCCAGAGGATGGTCGCCACATCGGACGGCACCACGGATCCCAGGAGCCCAACAATTGCCCAAGTGATGCCGTAAACAATACCCACCAGGGCTGCCTGGAAGGCCAGGGTTTCCGCATTGCCTGTATGGATGGTCAGACGTCCGGCGGATTCGTTTGCAGTGCTTTTCGGCAAGAGGCCGACCAGGAAATCCCGGGAAAGCTCTCCGGAACTAAAGGTGGCCCAGCCTTTGCGGATGCCATAGTTCACCAGGGGTACGCCCACAAAGAAAGCAAAGAAGTAGCCCACGGCCGCAAAGGTAAGCCCGATGGTGGCCGCATTGGCAAAGCCCACCCCCTCCCAGGCTTTGCCAATTGACAATGCCTGACCGGGGCCTTCATTGAAACCCAAGGGTACCAAGAATCCAAAGGTTGGAAACAGTTCCAACCCGACAAACCCGAATGAAATCACGAAAAGTCCACCGAGCACCGCCTGGCAGGGGAAGGTCAAGCCCTGCATGAGCGCCATCCAGGTGGGACCTTTGAGCATCTGTTTTCCGGACACGGGATGTTGGGCATTCTCATCATCCCGCGTCAATCCGACTGAAATGAATGAGATGTTGAAAAAATGGTAGGCGAATGTCTCGATCGTACCCACGGTGATATCCAGCAGTCCGGTATGCATCAGGACCAGGCCGAACACGCCGCCGATCAGGCAGCTGGGAAAAAGAAACCGCTGCAGGAACCCCACTTTGGCTCGCAGTAAAACACCGAGCAGCAACAGACCGGAAAGAAATGCAAACACCAACATGCCGTCGAAAGGGAAAGGACTGTTCATACTAATCTCCACTGGTAGCAAAACAAAGTTGCGCAACCATCAGGCGTTTGCCAAAAATTATGTCCATGTATGCAAGCAACGGGGCCCGAGGTGGTTCGAACGGTTTTACAGATTTCCGTGAACCCTTGAACCCTTGAATTCTGATCGTAGGCCTTCACTGCACAAAAAGGTCATTCACAAAGCTTGTTAAAATCTTCTCCCGGGCTTTGGCCGGTAGCGCATCCAGCACCCCGTTGATATCGGCCATGCGGTCGGGGAGGCCGCCTGCGCCGATACCGGCCATGGCCAATAGTCCCTTGATATCTTCGTCTGAGACGTCCTCCAGATCGATTTGCTCCAAACCCCCATGTACCATTTTCACCAGATCCCCCTCCGGTAAGGTCGCGGCAGTCCGGACACACGCTTCCAGATCTTTGAGCAGATCCTCTTCCCAGCCCACATTGGAAGCATTAATGGACAGGTGAATGTGAGCGGGAGAGTTGTCGAAAGACAGGGCCGGCTGAATGTACCAACCGCGGGCATTCATTTCATCGATGATGTGGAAAACATTGACCGTGTCGGACGTAAACGCCACCAGGCTCATCTGCGGTTGCGCCAACAGCCGGATGCCGTCGATCGCTTCAATGCCGGCCGCGATTTTCTTTACGGCCGTCAGTTTCTTGCGCGCGATTTCCAGGTAACCCGCATCGCCCAGGTAGTTTAGAACGGCCCACGCGGCCGCCATGGGGCCTCCGGATTTGCTGCTCTGGACGGCATTGTTGATAATCGTATAACCGATCCAGCTGGAACATGCAAATATCTGGTGTCGCCGCAGATCCTTATGGCGATAAAGCACCAGGGAAGCCCCTTTGGGTGAATAGGCATACTTGTGCAGATCCATGGATATGGAGGCCACCCCGGGCACACTGAAATCAAAATCCGGCACCGGCTCGCCCAGCCGTTTAAAGTAAGGCAACAGAAAGCCCCCCATGCAGGCGTCGGTGTGCAACCACAGATCCTTTTCCTGGGCAATAGCACCAAGCTCTGTAATAGGATCGATAACGCCCTGGGCATAAGAGGGGGCCGAGCCGACCATCATGATGGTGTTGGCGGTTACCGCTTGACGAACATCGTCCGCGCGCACTTTGAAGCTCTGTGGGTCCACGGCAACCGGCACGACGTTGATATCCAAATAATGGGCAGCCTTATGGAAGGCCGCGTGGGCCGTTGTCGGCAGAATCATCTCGGGATATTGAATGTCCGGCCGTTTTTCACGGTGATAGTCCCGGGCAGCCTTCACGGCCAGGATGATGCTTTCCGTCCCGCCGCTGGAAAAATTGCCGACCACCTGCTCATCCCCGCGTAGGTGCCGGGCGCCAAAAGCGGCCAGTTCTCTTTCCAGCCGCTGCAGGCTCTGGAAGACGGTGAAATCCAGGCCATTTTCAGACAAAAAGGCATTGTAGGCCCTCTTGCCCACGGCCATCACATCTTTACCGGGGTCGAACACATAACCAAATGCCCGCCCTTCCTGCCATTTCAGGTCATCTTTGCGAAAGGCTTCCAGTTGGGCAAACACCGCTTGCTCCGACAGCCCTTTTTCTGAAATCTTCATAGGTACGCCTCATCAATATTTATAATCATCCAGGCATATCCCAGATTGTTTTGGTGAGTAGCAGACCTGAGAGTAAAACCAGGTACAACATCACCTTTTTTCTGAAAACGTCCTGATCCGTTTTAAAAAAGGTTCGCTTGCCAACCGCCAGGCCGAGCCCCATGGGGACCAGGGCCATCAAGAACAGGTACAGGTGGTCGACTGTCAACAACCCCATGCCGGCACAGGTGCCGACCGCGATAATGTCTGTTCCCAGGAAATAGGCAATCAGCGACGCCCGTGAAACGTCGGCTCCAACTGGTGATGAAAAAAAGAACAAAACAACCGGCGGCCCACCTACCGCAGCACTCCCATTGAAGATGCCCGATATGGTTCCGGTTGCCAGCGTGCCGCCGCGTCCAATAGCTTGCCTTGGTCGATACCCGCTGCGGAGCAACCCGGCCAGAATGGCCACCACCACGGAAATAGCTATTTTCAACTGGTGCTCCGGCAGGAAGCCCAGCAGCCAGACACCGATTGGCGTTCCCGCGATCACACCCGCAGAAAGCCATAGCAGAGCGGGCCACTCTATCTTACGCCAGACACCGATAATCAGATAGGCGCTGGCCATAATCTCCAAGAGCAATACGGCCGGCACGATGACCGTCGGCGAAAACAGCAGGGAGAGCCCGGCTACGGTAATCATAGAGAACCCGAACCCGCCATAGCCCCGCACATATCCGGCCAGCATGACTACAACCGCAAAAAAGACGAACTCCGACGGGGTCTGTGGCATATTATCTCTTGACTGGCATCGTGGACGCAGGTAATCTTCATCATAGTGTTTCAAATTTCACACCTGTGAAATATCATTCGCCAACACGCGCTGTCAACAGCTAATACGGGTTTAAACAATGAGTGTGGACGATCGTAAAGCGTGGGAACGGAAACAGCGGGAAAAACGCATCATAGACATCGCCCTGGACGTGTTTCTAGAACGCGGTTATGACGCAACGGGCATACCAGCCATTGCCGATGCCGCCGGGTACAACAAGCGCACCATCTATTTATATTTCCGGAATAAAAAGGAGATTTTCCTGGCGGTGGCCTTGCGTTGTATGCAGTTGCTTAAAAAAAGCCTGGGGGCAGCGGCAGAACTGGCTCGGGAGGACCGGGCCGGTCTGCGAGAGTTCGCCTGGGCATTTTTCAGTTTCGCCGAGGATTACCCGGAATACATGGACTTGATCATGATCTATGAGTCCCGGTATTTTGTCTACCATGAAACGGATAAGCCTACAGATTTTGGTCACAGACATATCGCCTGCCAGAAGATTTCCGATGAGATTGCCGACCTTGCGACCGCCGCTATTGAAAAAGCTATCGCGAATGGTATGTTTGTAACCGATCTCAAACCGCGCCAGCTCATGCTGCTGCTCTGGGGGCAGATTTTCGGGGTAATCCAAATCCTGCGCATCCGGGAAAAACATTTCAAAGATGCTTTCGGGCTTGGTCGTAGCGACCTGTTCAATCAGTTTGTAAACATGGTGGAAAAGGCCCTTTCTGAATAGACCCGGTTTTCAAGATACAAACGGCAGACTTGGGGTAAAACCGAGTCTGCCATTTGTATGTCGTTATTGGTTCTTTTTTTTGGTTTGATCCCGTTCTGGCGGCTTACCAGGCCCGGGACCCTTGATGGCGCCTTGATTGCGGCCTCGGCCTTTGCCGCGTCCGTATCCTTGACGCTCCGGGTCACGGCGGCAGAATCCCGGATTTCGGCCGACCCCCGGGCCTTTCCCCAGCGGGCCGGTTCCGTCTCCTTGCGGCATATAAATCACCCCCTTGTTGGTTTGTCCGGCACAGCTCATCAGACAATTTATGGACTCTCGTTGCGACTGAAAGGGCGCCACAGAAAAAGATACTTAGCATATTGTCTCCTTTTCCTTTACCAGTGCCCATCCACATTGGCGTCGTCCAAAAATTGACAGCGTCCCTCTGCGAAATCCCCGATAGTCTCCCGCACGGTTCCCCGGGCGTCATTGGAAACGCTTATATTCGCCGCTTTCAGGGTTTTGAATGCATTGGGACCGCAATAACCGGTGATTAAAATGTCGGCACCTTTGCGACTGACCATTACGGCCGCATTGATACCGGCCCCTTTAAATGCGTTGACGTTCTCACTGTTATCCAGCATTTCGAATTCCAGGGTTTCCGAATCCACAATAACAATATGGGCTGCCCGGCCAAAGCGTTTATCCACCGGAGCATCGAGATCCGTTCCCCGGGATGTAATGGCTAACTTCATTATGCGCCTCCTGCACTATCGGTGTCAGTGTCCACCGCCGCAGACCTGGTCGTCGCCAATGACCGGCAACGCGCCGGCGATGAGGTCTTCCACCACCGGTTTGATTTCCGCTCGCTGGGCATCGTAATAGACATCGATACCGGCCTGCCTAAACCCCATCAACGGTCGCATGCCGATCCCGCCGACCACGAGTGCATTTACTTTGTTGTCTGCCAAGAGGTTTACCGGCACCATGCAACCGCCCTGGATGTGCTCTGCATTCGGCAGGGTAGTGACCCCCCTAATTTTGCCGTTTTCAACGTCTACCAGGGTGAAGACATCACAATGGCCAAAATGGCCCGAGCGAAGTCCCCCCAGGCCGCCCTCTTCAACCGAGGGTATTGCGATTCTACCGTTTTCCATTGAATTTTCTCCTTGTGTTTAAATCAGTTTCGTCTTTATTTTCTGCCAAATCGGTTCTATTTTACCGGCTGCCGGCGAAGCGGGACTAAATTCCAGGACCGTTTGTCCCTGTACCATGGCGGTAACAAAATCCGGCTCAAACGGTATTTTGCCCACCACGGGAAGTCCGTTTTCATCCGCAAAGGCCTCTATCTGCCCGGTCATTTCATCGTTGAGATCATATTTGTTGATGCAAACCACTGCCGGGACTTTGAAATATGCGGCCAATTGAACCACCCGTGCCAGATCATGCAGTCCCGAGATGGTGGGCTCCGTGACGATGATCAGGCCGGCTGCCCCGCCCAGTGACGCAATAACAGGGCAACCGACCCCAGGAGGTCCGTCGGTTAAGATCAAATCGCATCCCTCACGCTGCGCCAGTTTTTTAACTTCCTGTCGGACGAGCGTGACCAGCTTGCCCGAATTTTCTTGGGCGATTCCCAGGCGGGCATGCACCAGCGGCCCAAAACGGGTATCTGCCAGAAACCATTGGCCGCAGGTTTTGACCGGGAAGTCAATGGCCTTATCAGGACAGAACCAGACACACACCCCGCACCCTTCACAGGCCAAAGGGTCTACCGTGAAAGCGTCCCCGATGGCATTCCAATGACAAAGTTCCCGGCAGAGACCACAGGCGCTGCAACGGTTCGGCTGAATAACAGCTTCACCGCCACCTTGAAATGCATGGCTGGCAATGTTCCGCGGAGCCAGCAACAGGTGTAGATCGGAGGCATCCACATCCGCGTCACACAAAGCACTATTGGCGGCCAGGGACGCGAACGCTGCCGTAAGGCTTGTTTTGCCGGTGCCCCCTTTGCCGCTTATGATGACCAGTTCTTCCATAGTCTAATTTCTTGTGACGGTTTGGTTTATCTCACCGTCGGCTATCACCTCTGCAATTTTGGCCGGCAGGTGTGCAAATTTGGCCCGCCACTCCGGAAAGGCTTCCACGATCAGCTTCCCACGGGAATAAGCCTTTGCCATGCGCCGCTCAAAAGGAATCTGCATCAATATGGGAATGTTCTCCTGGTGGGCATAGTAAGCCGTTTCATTGGTGCCAAGGTCCGCCCGATTGATTATCAGCCCACAGGGAATATCCAGAACCTTGACCGCCGCGGCAGCCAATTTCAGATCATGCAGGCCAAACGGCGTCGGCTCGGTGACCAACAGAACGAAATCTGTCGCGCGCATAGCGGTTATAACCGGACATGAGGTGCCTGGCGGGGCATCGATGATCGTTAATCCATCAATTCGAGAATGGGACTTAACCTCCGCAATCAAGGGTGGTGCCATGGCCTCTCCAATTCGCAGACGACCATGGGCGAAATCAATCCCGTTCCTACGGCCTTCTTCCACAACGCCGATGTTGCGCTTTCCGCGCGTGAGGGCATCTTCAGGACAGACTCTGAAACAGCCGCCACAGCTGTGGCACAGTTCGGGGAAGGTCAAGACCGTCTCCGGTAGAACTGCAATTGCCTTATACTGGCAAATTTCAGCACACTTGCCGCACCGGGTACAACGGTTTAAGTCCACCTCCGGAATATGCACGTTACAATCCCGGGTGTTCTTGAAATCCGGTTTCAAGAAAAGGTGGGCATTGGGCTCCTCCACATCACAGTCCAGCAAACAGACGTCGCTACCGACTGCCCAGGCCAGATTGGTTGCCACGGTGGTCTTTCCGGTGCCGCCTTTTCCGCTGGCTATACTGATGATCATGATAAATTCCAGTTCTTAAATGTCTATCCGAGATATTATATTTTAAGCTTATGCTCAAAATATAACCGCGAAATAATCCCTGTCAAGCTTATTTTGCACGATTACTCATTATTTCTCGTTGGGGGAGGATTAAGGGTCCCATCTAATGCATCACGATGGATTCGAGTTTGCGCATCAGCCTCGCGACGTGTTTCGCATCAGGTTCGGGGGGAAGTTTGGCCAGAAGCCCAAGGCCCTCAGTCGCTTCATGAAAATCGGTATCCGCCATTGAACTGACAAGGGCACAGTTGACAAACGGGTGCCGGGCAACCAGCTGCTGTACAAACTCTAAGCCAGTCATATCAGTAAGTTGATCAGCAACCAGGGCAAGGTTGCAAGTCCCGCCTGATAATGCATCGAAAGCGGCAATGCCGGAATCAGCCTGACGGAACAACACGCGTTCATCTGCTTGCAGGGCCGGAATTGTTTTTGAGAATGTGTTTCCGGTCGAATCGACTAAAATAAATTGGTACATCCCTCATCTCCTATCAGATTTCTTCAATATATGGGTTGACTGCCTAGAAATACCGCCTATGTTAAGAGTATATGCTCATTAAAATGAAATTTCAACCCCTTGACAGAATTATTTATCATTCGTATTTTACTTTTTTGTTATTATTCACACCAAATCACTCAGATAGAGGACAGAAAATGAGTCAGATCATATCGCAACCGGGGGAGACCGGTGAGGCCGCCATGCTTGCCGAAACCGGTTATTCACAAACAGCCATCAAGTATTACCTGGAAAAACCGAATATGCGCGCAATGGCCGACGCCGATCAGGTATCGGAGTTTCTCGGCTCGTGCGGGGACACCATGAAGGTGTTTCTCAAAATTGAAGACGATGTCATTGCCGATGCCAGCTACCAGGTGCTGGGCTGCCCGGGGGCTATTTCCGCGGCCATGGCGGCGGTCGATCTGATCAAAGGCAAAGATCTGGATTTTGCCAAATCTCTGAATGATGGTGATATATTCAAAGTTCTGGTCGAAATACCCTCCAAGAAACACCATTGCATCCAGTTGGCCGTAAAAGCCCTTCACAAAGCGGTGGATGAATACCGCGAAGGTGCCGTAGTTCCCGATGGGTGTGAAACCGATTGTGACTGCCAACAAGGATGCCCGAGCAAAGGCATTTTGTCTTAACGCAAAAGGCAGTCGTTTGAAAAAGTCAGTTGACTTTCAGAGGCCCGTGTGATCTTTATATTCGTCTAACGGACTGACTTTTCACTAATAGCAGGAGATAACATTATGATGGGCTTTCCCGGCGGAATGGAACTTTTTGTCATCCTTTTAATCGTCTTGATTCTTTTCGGCGGCAAAAAACTGCCGGAATTGATGGGCGGCATCGGCAAAGGCATCAAAAGCTTCAAGAAGGGAATCAACGACCCCGACCCGATAGACGACGACACCAAGCCCCAGGATCAGGTCACCCACGAAGCAGCTCAGGGAAACGAAGAAAAACCCTGATGCGGTCAGGACGTATCGCCTGCCGCGCCGGCAGGTGCTTGTGCCCCATACAATTAGAAGCCAACGCAAAAGGCCCGGTTAAAATGACCGGGCCTTTTTTTAATGGACGGTTTGCGTCTCGCACCGGCCTGTAGTATGGTCTTCAAGTGATATCGGATGGTTGGGATCTCACAGCCATCAGCAATCGTCATCTTAAGGACTCTCGGCATGCAGCCTAAAACCCCTGAAAAACCAGTTGAGAACCAGCCGGATGTCGGCCTGGGAACCTTTGGGGGTGTGTTCACACCGAGTGTTTTGACTATCCTGGGCATCATCCTGTTCTTGAGACTGGGATATGTCGTCGGCAATGCCGGCCTGTTCAACGCATTGATCATCATCGGGATCGCCAATCTCATTTCGGTCCTGACCAGCATTTCCCTAGCGGCCATCGCCACCAACCTTCGGGTAAAAGGCGGCGGCGACTATTATCTGATCTCCCGAACCCTGGGCGTCGAATTCGGCGGTGCCATCGGCCTGGTCCTGTTTCTGGCCCAATCGGTCTCTATCGCGTTTTATTGTATCGGCTTCGGTGAAGCGGTTTGTGCCATGCTGGCAGATCCACCTTTGCCGCCACGGGCCATTGCCGCCATCGCAGTGGCGGGGCTTTTTTTGTTGGCCTGGATTGGGGCGGACCTGGCCACCAAATTCCAATATGTGGTGATGGTGCTGCTAGTTGCAGCCCTGGGCTCATTTTACGTCGGCAGCCTGGTGGCCTGGAATCCGGATACCTTCGCGCAAAGCTGGACGACTGACGCGGGCGGCCCCGGCTTCTGGGTTCTGTTTGCCATTTTTTTCCCGGCGGTTACCGGCTTCACCCAGGGCGTCAGCATGTCCGGCGACCTGAAGAACCCGGGCAAGAGCCTGCCGCTGGGGACCTTTCTGGCTGTAGGCGTCTCCATTGTCGTTTATTTCACTGTGGCCTTGCTGTTTGCCGGGGCTTTGCCCCAGCAGGTCCTGGCCAGCGACTACGGCGCCACGCGCCTGGCCTCGATTTTCGGGCCCCTGATCGATGCCGGCGTCATTGCGGCCACGCTCTCATCCGCCATGGCCTCCTTTCTCGGCGCACCCCGCATTCTGCAGTCCCTTTCCGGGGACAAGATATTTCCAATCCTCAATCCGTTCGCCAAAGGCGCCGGTCCGGCCAACAACCCGCGCCGGGGCGTAATGCTCGCCGCGGCCATTGCCTTTGGAACCATCGCCATGGGCAACTTGAACCTGATCGCACCGGTTGTGTCCATGTTTTTCCTCATCTCTTACGGCCTGTTGAACTACGCCACCTGGTTCGAGGCGCGGGCTGCCAGCCCATCCTTTCGTCCCCGTTTCAGGTGGTTTGACCAACGCCTGAGCCTCGCGGGCGGCCTGGCTTGCCTCGGCGCCATGCTGGCCATCGACCTGAAAACCGGCCTCATCGCTGTTTCCCTGCTGTTTGCCATCTACCAGTATCTGAAAAGAACCGCCGGTCCCGCCCGCTGGGCGGACGGCCGGCGCTCCTATACCATTCACCGCGCCCTGGAACATTTGAAAGCAGCCGCCCATGAACCTGAACATGACCGTGACTGGCGGCCACACATTCTGGCCTTTTCCGACAGTCCCGATCGCCGGGCGAAATTGCTCCAATTCGCCGCCTGGGTTGAAGGCGGCAGCGGCTCAACGACCGCCGTCCAGATTGTTGCCGGCCAGGGCGGGCGCAAACTAAAACAATATCAGGAAACCGAGAGAGAGCTGCGTAAGGAACTGCGCGCGGCCAATTCAAATGCATTTCCGCTGGTTGTGCTGACACCGGATCTACACAGCGGCATCGCGACCTTGGTACAGTCTTTCGGGATCGGTCCGCTCAAAGCAAACACCATGCTCCTGAATTGGTTTGATCGCACTCCTCACAATATAAAAGAGGCCCGGGCGGTCAGATTTACCCGCAACCTACAGGCCACTTTTCGGCTGGGAAAAAACATCATCATCCTCGATCCCAAAAAGGACCCTCTGGAAATACCGCCCAAAGAAAAGCGCATCGACATCTGGTGGTGGGATGATGCCACCGGGCGACTCATGCTGCTGCTCACCCACCTGATGACCCGGAGCCCCGATTGGGACCGGTCCAACATACGGGTACTGGCTGCCGGATATGATCAGGATTCCGGAAAGAACATCGCCGATTTGAACGCAACGCTTGAGGAAGCACGAATCGAGGCCGCTACCGAAGTGGTTGTTAATGCCGGACCGGAATCGGTCGTGGCCTATTCGAATGATGCATCCCTGGTCTTCATGCCGTTTCGCTTCAGCCAGCAAGCTGTCACCGGCCCTTTCGGGAACCCGTGCGGCGAACTTTTAGGGCAATTGCCAACGACGGCGATGATCCTAGCCGCCGAGGACATTGATCTGGATGCCGAGCCGGAAGAAGGCACCCCGGGCGAGATGGCCAAGGCCCAAGACAACCTGGAAAAGGCCCATAAGAATTTGGAACATGCGGAGAAGAACGCAGCGAAAGCCCGCCGACGGATGGAAACCGCCCGGCGGGATTTGGAAACTCTCCAGGCGCGCATACAGGACAGGGTCGAAATGAAAAAGGCCGAGAAAGTGCTGCATGAGGCGGAAATGGAGGTGGAAAGAACCGAACGCAAAGCCGTCAAAGCTGCAGTGAAAGTCGAAGATGCCGAAAAGGACGCTGAAGAGCGCGGGCTTAAGGTAGAAAAAGAAGGCGAGAAGTAATCAGTTAAAAAACTACAAATTCAATTACCCCAAAATTTTCGCATCATTATCAATATACTGAACAATTCTGAATATTAGCTCCCCTCCCCTTGCGGGAGGAGTTGGGGGCGCAGGTTGCTACCCCCTTAAGTCGCACTTACCGAAAAGCACGCCTTCTATTCCACATAAAGTCACGACTCGATTTTCTGGTTTTCATTACGCTGTCAGATGCTTGCGTACTACTGGGAAAGAGCCACCGCCGGGCGGATGGCCGGTTCTTGGAACCAGCACCATCCCCCTGCCCCTCCCGTCAAAGGCGGGGCGGTTGCTTGTAAAGTGAAGTAATTATGCAGTTATTGGAAATTGTGGATTTAGAGCCCGCTATTACCCCAGGCTTTTGTCAAACAATCCCCGATCCTGAAATTCCTGGGCCTTGGCATCATTCCATTGGCCGACCGGCCGCAGATAGCCCACCACCCGGCTGTAAACCTCGCAATCCTGATAGTTCCTCAGAAGGCTGTCCTTTTCGAAACAGGCTTCGCATTTCAAGAAAAATTGATCTTTGGTTGGCTCGTATATGCTGCCGCCGTGGATATGGATGCCGTCTTCCATGGGCAGGGCGGTCACGTTAACCTCGCAGCCGCAGTCGTGGCATTTGCCCGGCCATGCCAGGGCATTTTTATCGGGGTTTTCGTCAAACAGATCATGCAGTCGTTCTACCGTCATCATGGCCATGATATTTCTCCTCTTACCTGGTAATACAAAATGATGCTACCGATCAAACCGGTTACCTTATTAGAATACAGCTATATATATTGTGTGTCAACACCCCATCGGCCACAATATATAGTAAAATGGCGTTCTGCCCGGCGAGTTGTACTATGGTGCGATTAATGATATGTCGGCTTATCCTGATAATATATGTGCGCTCTGCAGATGGCAGCCATTCGCAGAAGGGCCCAACGTGGAGGAAACATGGGTAAGGCCCCGAACGATAACAGCTTAGAAAAAGCCAGTGAGAATCTCGTCAATTTTTCGGTCGACCGGGATGATCTCAACCGGATCATGGCCATGCTGCCCGAGGATGAGAATGTCAGCCGGGTCACGGTGGAATACGAAATCCCGTTGCTGAAAATCGTCAGTGTCGGCTGGGCGATCGCTTACTTCATGGATGACCGGCCTGAAAAAACAGCCCTGCTGGAATCCTTCTGGCACGCCATCGATGAATTTTCACGCAGTCTTTCCGACGTAACCAACCTTACGACCGGGGCTGAAATCAACTATTTCCACATGATAAAAGAGCGGGTGGACACCTATGTCCAGGCATTGAACCTGCAACCCGATGCCCAAGATCCGGCCGCGGTCATCGGCCCCACGTTTGCCAACATCTGTAACGCCGCGGACAATGTGCATGTCATCATGACAGGCAACCGGGTGTTTAACGCCGCAATCATCGGCGTCAAAGAATATCTGGCCCACGTCAATTTCACTTTAGCCTAGAGGCAGATCCAATAGTGCGACCCGCGTTGGTTACATACCGGTATGAACTACCGACAGCCGCAGTCAGCGGACTGCTGCTCACCCTGGCCTTCCCCAAAATCGGTCAGCCGGCCCTGGCATTTATTGCCCTGGTACCACTGCTGCTGACCCTGCGCCGGGCGTCTTTCGCCAGCGGTTTCCGGCTTGGTTTTATCACCGGCCTGGTACATTTCATATCCCTGGTTTACTGGGCGGCGTATACCATGAAAATATACGGCCACCTGCCGCTTTACCTTTGCATTCCTTTACTGGTGCTGCTGTCGGCCTATCTGGCCCTTTACCCGGCGCTGTTCGCCGGCCTGACTACCTTTATCCAGAGGCCCGGGTGGTTGCTTTTATGTGTCCCCGTATTCTGGTCTACGACCGAGTTCTTACGGGCCGTGTTGTTCACCGGATTTCCCTGGGAGCTGCTGGGCTATTCACAATATCGCAGCCTGCCTTTCATCCAGGTAGCCGACCTCACCGGCGTTTACGGCATCTCCTTCTGGTTGGCTCTGAATAATGCCGCCGTGCTGCTGGCCACCCTGGGGCTGCGCCGTAAAAACTGGCAAACGCAACCGGTATCCCGAAAAGTAATCGCCGGGGGCGGCGCGGTCATCCTAATTGTATCCGGCCTCATGTGGGGTTACGGTCAAATGCGTATCCGGGCCATTGACCGGGAAGTCGCGCAGGCACCGCGAAAAAAGATTGCCGTGCTGCAAGGCAATATTGACCAGAATAAAAAATGGAAGCGTACATTTCAGCAGGCGACCATTGAGACATACAACAACCTGGCTACCCAGGCAAACCGGGACAAACCGGATCTCATTGTCTGGCCGGAGACCGCCACGCCTTTTTTCATCGGTCACAATCGCCCCATGACCGATCTGTTGCAAGAGGGTATTCGCCGGACCAAGACCAATCATCTCATTGGCACCCCAACGGCCATTCGTTACAAGGGACGAACCGCATATCACAACAGTGCGGTTTTGTTCAATGCCCAAAGCCGGGTCGTTGATCATTATGAAAAGGTCCACCTGGTACCGTACGGAGAGTATGTGCCCTTGAAAAAATGGCTGCCTTTTATCGGCAAGATGGTTGCCCAGGTAGGTGACTTCATCCCCGGTGAGGAGGGCAAGGCCATTGCCTGGCAGGGTGGACGTCTGGGGGTTCAGATCTGTTATGAAATCATCTTTCCGGAACTCTCCAGATCAATGGTAAAGAACAAGACCGACATCCTGGTCAACATCACCAATGATGCCTGGTTTGGAAAAACCAGCGCCCCCCAGCAACACTTTTCCATGGCTGTCTTCCGGAGTGTTGAAAACCGCCGGGCCCTGGCACGGTCGGCCAACACAGGCATCAGCGGTTTTATCGATCCCGTCGGCCGGATCTTGAAGGCCTCGGCCCTGAATACGCCCGCGTCCCTGACCCAGAGCTTACCCCTGATGGCCACGGCCAGTATCTACACCCGCGTCGGAGACCTTTTCGCGCTTGGCTGCCTGCTCGTGACCCTTATCATCGTCGGCCATAACCTCATCGGCCGTCTCAAAAAACGAAAAAGCTGAACAGCGTCATTGTCTGTTTCAGCCTGCTCCTGCCGGGGCCATAAAAACAAATTGCTCTCAGCAACAATTTTGGTGTAATAAGGCGCTGCACATGTTAATGTAGGGCAATTAAGCAAATTAAGGGGGTGGCACCATGTCCGCAGAATTGAAACAAAAGATAAAGGGACTTCAGCAGAAACTTGAAGATCTCCGAGGGTATCTTTGACCTGGCGGGCAAGCAAAAAAGACTGGCAGAAATCGAACATCTTCTGTCCAGAGACGGTTTCTGGGAACAGCCTGAAAAATCAACCGCCATCCTGAAGGAACGCACCCAACTCACCACAAAGGTCGAAGCCTTTACCAAGCTGGTTGACAATCTGGAAGAGAGCGAACTCCTGTTGGAAATGGCCCTGGAGGAATCCGACCAGGAGTCCCTCGATGAGGTCGCCCAGCAAGTCACCGCCATTGAGTCCGGCACGGACAAGCTGAGCCTCGAAATGATGCTGGACGGTGAATCGGACCAGAACAACGCGATTGTCTCCATCAATGCGGGCGCCGGTGGAACCGAGGCCCAGGATTGGGCTGAAATGCTTTTTCGCATGTATCTGCGCTGGATCGAAAAGAAAGGCTATAAACCTTCCGTCATCGATTACCAACCCGGCGAGGAAGCGGGCATCAAGAGCGTTACCATTACGGTATCCGGCCAGAACGCCTACGGCTACCTGAAATCGGAAAACGGCGTCCATCGCCTGGTGCGCATTTCCCCGTTCAATGCCAGCGGGAAACGCCATACCTCTTTTGCTTCCGTCTTCGTCTATCCGGAGCTGGACCAGGAAATTGTTATCGATGTAGAAGACAAAGACCTGCGGATTGATGTCTACCGGGCCAGTGGGGCCGGTGGACAGCATGTAAACAAGACGTCCAGCGCCGTGCGGATCACTCACCTGCCCAGCGGTATCGTCGTACAGTGTCAGCAGGAAAAATCCCAGCATCGCAACAAGGAGATGGCCCTGAAAGTTCTCAAGGCGCGGCTTTATCAGGACGAAAAAAAGCGTCAGGACGAAAAACTCCAGGAAATCCATAACGGTAAAGACGACATTGCCTGGGGCAGCCAGATCAGATCGTATGTCCTGCACCCCTACCAGATGGTAAAGGACCACCGCATCAACCTCGACATCGGCAACGTGAACCAGGTACTCGACGGCGGCATCGACCCGTTCATCGAAGGCGTCCTGCTATCCGGCAAATCCTGATGAAACCTTTTGATGTTATAAAAGAATTCTACCGGCCCGGCACCAGGAGCTACGCGACCCTGGTCCATCACAGTGAACAGGTCACCCAAAAGGCGCTCACTGTCGCCGGCCGGGTCCCCCACCTCGAACCGGACTTGGATTTTATCGCGGAAGCCGCCATGCTGCATGATATCGGCATCCGGGCAACTACGGCCGAATCATTAGGCTGTCATGGCAAACATCCCTACCTGCTGCACGGTACGTTGGGCAGAAAAATGCTGGACGACCTGGACCTGCCTCAACACGCGCTGGTCTGTGAAAGGCATGTCGGCGTCGGCATCTCTCCCTCAGACATTGTCACCCAGAATCTACCGCTGCCCATCCGCGACATGCGCCCGGTTTCCATCGAAGAACAAATTATCTGCTATGCCGACAAGTTCTTCTCGAAAAACGGCAACGGCAATGGCCGGGAGAAATCAATCAAGGAAGTAATGGCCGAAATCGAAGCGTACGGCGCCGACAAAGTGAAGCAGTTTAAAACCTGGCTGGAGATGTTTGCCGGTTAGGAAACGGTCTTCAATTAATTGGAAGCAATGAAGTACGCGGATCGTTCACCCTCCCCTAACCCCTCCCGTCAAGGGAGGGGAACCATTACCACCGCTAACTTACTCTATATATTTCTCGACCAATAGAACCTGCACGCAGAATTGCTCCCCTCCCCTGGCGGAAGGGGCTGGGGGAGGGGGTTGTTTGAATTCAGGGCACCCGTCTTTCACATAACTGGAGGTTCAATAAAATAAAAAAGTCCACCGGAAGCAGTTCCGGTGGACTTCAATTCTAAATACGGGCAAACACTCCGTTGTGCGAATACTGGTTTGTGGTTTGGCTTTTATCCTTTGAACCCTTGAACGTTTGAACCTGGAAACCTTTCGATTACCATCCCAACTTCAAGTATTTATCGATTGAATTGGCCGCCTCACGCCCGGCGCCCATGGCCAGGATCACGGTGGCCGCTCCGGTAACGATGTCGCCGCCGGCCCAGACCCCGCGCATAGTGGTCTTTCCGGTTTCCGGTTCGGCAATGACATAGCCCCACGGGTTCAACTGCATATCCGGCGTCTCGCTGGTAAGCAACGGGTTGGCCCCGGAACCAACCGCCACGACACACAGGTCGCACTCTATCTCGAATTCAGACCCCTCTATGGCGACCGGGCTCCGGCGGCCCGATTCATCCGGCTCGCCGAGTTCCATTTGGAGGCAGACCATGCCGGTCAGGCGCCCCTTTTCATTGCCCAGGTACTTGGTAGGATTCGTGAGCAGAAAGAGCTCGATACCCTCTTCTTCGGCATGATGGATTTCCGCCGCGCGGGCCGGCATTTCATCACGGGATCGACGGTAAACAACTTTGACCTCTTCCGCGCCCAGCCGCATGGCGGTCCGGGCTGCGTCCATGGCGACATTCCCGGCCCCGAGGACGACCACCTTTTTGCCCAGCGGAATCGGGGTATCCACTTTCGGGAATTCATACGCTTTCATCAAATTGGCCCGGGTTAGATACTCGTTAGCGGACAGGATACCCACATAGTTTTCGCCGGGAATGTTCATAAAGCGGGGCAGGCCGGCACCCACACCGACGTACACTGCATCGTAGCCCTGCTCGAATAATTCGTCGATGGAAACCGTGCGTCCGACCACCGCGTTGCACTCTACCTTGACGCCTAGCCGCTCCAGAAAATTGACTTCCTGGGCGACGATCGCTTTGGGCAAGCGAAATTCCGGAATACCGTAAACCAGGACCCCGCCGGGCTTGTGGAACGCTTCCAAAATAGTGACGTCATGCCCCTTGACAATGAGGTCGCCCGCCACGGTAAGCCCGGAAGGCCCGGAACCGACAACGGCCACTTTCTTTCCGGTGGACGGCTGAACCGGCGGCAATTCACCGGTCCCATTCTCCCGCTCCCAGTCTGCGCAAAAGCGCTCCAGGTTGCCGATGGCTACCGGCTCACGCTTTTTACCGACAATGCACAGTCCTTCACACTGAATTTCCTGGGGGCAAACCCGGCCGCAAACCGCCGGAAGGGCATTCTTGGCCCACAGATTCCGGATGGCCCCGGTAAGATCACCTTCGGTAATCAAGTTGATAAAGCCCGGGATATCCACTTCCACCGGGCAGCCGGCCACGCAGGCCGGCTTCCGGCACTGCAGACAGCGGGCAGCCTCTTCCTGGGCCATTTTAACCGTATAACCGGTGGGAACTTCCAGAAAGTTGCGTGCCCTTACCTGGGGTTCCTGTTCGGGCATCGCCACCCGGGGAACCGCATTCTTTTTAGCCATTCTCTCCTCCGTAAAATAATCCCTACAACTATCTTTTCTATATATTTCTAAGTCGAATTATCTCTATGGTGTCCTCCCGGAAGCGGTAGGTTTTGGTTCGGAGCAAGGCTTGAGCACTTTTGAGACCGCAGGCATAGCAGACGCTATATCGAGGATCTTAAAAGTGCGAAAACGCCGCTCCGGGCCAAAAGATGCCGCTTCCGGGTGGATACTACTGGGCGTCCCGGATCGTACAGTACTCCTCATGACACCGGCGCTCCTCTTCCAGGTACGCTTGCAGCCTGAGCATCAGCTCGTCATAATCCACCTTGTGGCCGTCAAACTCAGGGCCGTCCACACAGGCAAATTTGGTTTCACCGCCTACGGTCACCCGGCAGCCGCCGCACATCCCGGTACCGTCCACCATAATGGGGTTGAGGCTGACCATGGTCGGCACATCGTATTTTTTGGTGATATTACTCAGTGCTTTCATCATGGGCACCGGCCCGATCCCCACGACAAGCTTTACATCCCCGGCTTCGATAACCTCCTGCATGACCTCGGTAACGAAACCATGGTGTCCATAAGAGCCATCGTCGGTGCATACTCTGAGATCGTGGGAAGCCGCCCCCATCTCTTTTTCCAGGATCAGCAGATCTTTGTTGCGGGCGCCTATAATGCATGTCACATCGTTTCCGATCTCTTTCAAGGCGCGCGTAATCGGGTGTAAAACCGCCACACCGGTACCACCGCCCACGCAAACGACTTTCCCTACTTTTTCAATATGGGTGGCTTTTCCGAGGGGACCGATCACATCCTGGTATGCATCGCCTACCACCAGGTCCTTGAAAATGGCGGTCGATTTCCCAACGACCATGTATATAATTGTAATCGTTCCTTTTTCAGCATCCGTCTCGGCCATGGTCAACGGAATCCGCTCACCTTCTTCATTGGCCTTCAGGATCACGAATTGGCCAGGCTTGGCTTTTTTGGCAATCAGGGGAGCTTCTATTTCGTTGAGAATGACGGTCCCTTCTGCCATCTCTTCGCGACGAACAATTTTAAACATTGCTAACCTCCGGGCGTAAATCGCCATGTCTGTTTTGGTTTCAGCCGTTGCAAAAATGAATAGATACGTTCTGTGAGCGGTGCGAGCAGCAGCAATGAACAAGGACCTTAGCGAAATGCGGGCATTTGGAAAATGATCTCTCGCTGAACAGTATTACCGGTATTTTACGATGGCTTTCAAATAATAGTTCTTACTATTTAGTCACATTAAAAAGTGCAAAAAAGCATATACCCAATATAAAAGCAACCCTATTTTGACAAGAACATCGACCAAGGGATGGTCTCAAGCACATTTTGGGAGCACCGCCTATTGAACCGAGGGTCAGCTTGTGGTAAATCGCCAGCGTTATCCCGGTTATCCGGCCGCCGATGGAACAAGGAAGGTATCATGAAGCTATTTGACAGCCACTGCCACCTCGATGATCAGACCTTTGAAAAAGACTGGTCTGCGGTGCTGGAACGCATGGCCGCCAACAATGTAGAAGCCGCGCTAATCGCCGGGATCAATGCCGACCGCTCCGTTAAAGGCTTGGAACTGGCTGAGAGGCATCCGGGATTGTACGCAGCGGTGGGCGTTCACCCCCATGACGCCAACCAATGTGATGAAAAGATGTTAAACATTCTGAAGGATCTTGCCGCCAATCCCAAGGTCAGCGCGTGGGGCGAAATCGGCCTTGATTTCAACAGGATGTACTCCCCTCGGGATGTACAGGAAAAATGGTTTATTCGCCAGCTTGAAATCGCGGACAACCTTGGGCTACCCCTCATATTCCATGAACGTGACAGCCAGGGCCGCCTGTTGGCGCTGTTGGATCAATATCCCAATACCCAGCGGACCGGGGTGGTGCACTGTTTCAGCGGTACCGACGCGGAACTGAAGCGGTATTTAGAGATGGGTTTTTACATCGGCATAACCGGCATCCTCACCATCCAGAAACGGGGACGCCGGCTCCGTGAACAGGTGCATATGATTCCCGCGGAACGCCTCCTCATTGAAACGGACGCCCCGTATCTCACCCCGGCGCCACAGAAAAACCGGCACCGCCGCAATGAACCCGCCTTTGTAAAATCGGTCTTGCTCAAGCTGGCCGAGGTAACCCACACGGAGGCTGAAGCCTTAGCTGACACGGTCTGGGATAACACCTGTCGCCTGTTTGGGGTTCGCCAATAAGCGGCTGTCATACCATTTGATCGTATCTCTTAAGGTTATTTAAACCCGTCCACGTAGCAGTCCAAGTCGTTGAGGTAGCGCCGACGTTGTTCTTCTCTTAAAAACGCCGCTTCGAAGGAGTTGCGGGCCAAATCTGGAGGTCCCGGTTGGTTAAATCAAACACTTCGCAAACAGCCACGAAGTTTTCATTGATGTAGCCGCCGAAATAGGCCGGGTCATCCGAATTGATGGTCACGCACAAACCCCGGTCTATCAACCTTTTCACGTTATGATGGGCGAGCGAATCAAAAACCTTCAATTTCACATTTGAAAAGGGACAAACGGTCAGCGGCACCTTTTCCCGCACCAGGGTTTGGACGAGATCATCATCCTCCAGACAGCGTACACCGTGATCGATACGCACCGCCTTCAGCAGGGTGAGGGCTTGCCGGATATAACCGGGCGGCCCTTCCTCACCCGCATGGGCTACCACGTGAAAGCCGAGCTCACGCGCCCGGTCGAATACGGCTTCAAAAAGTCTGGGGGGATAACCAGCCTCCGCAGAATCCAACCCGACGGCGATAATGTGCTCACCGTAAGGTTCGGCCTGCGAGAGAGTGTCAAGGGCGTCATTCGGGCTGAGATGCCGCAGGAAACACATGATGAGGTGACCTGACAAGCCCAGCGTTTTCCGGCCACGGGTCAGAGCTCGGCACAGACCGGTGATCACGGTATCAAATGAGATACCGCGCGCGGTGTGGGTCTGGGGATCAAAAAATATCTCGGCATGCCGCACATTCTGGGCGTGCGCCTTTTCAAGGTAAGCCCAGGCAAAGTCTTCAAAATCTGCCACCTTTCTCAAAACACGGGCACCGGCATAATAAATGTCCAGGAAGGACTGCAGGTTTGTGAACTCGTACGCCTGCCGCAGGGCCTGCACGGAATCGAAATCAAGGGAAAGCCCGTTGCGGGCAGCCAGGGCAAACATCATCTCCGGTTCGAGGGTCCCCTCGATATGTACATGCAACTCGGCTTTTGGAAGGCCCTGGATAAAGGTTTTGGTGTCCGGACCAATCATCCTCTCCTCCCCCTGGCCGGATGTGTAAGTTTGCCCGGCCGGCGATTGGAGCTGCCGAAGTCAATGGCGGCGGTTAAACAAGGCTTAACACCGGAATCTTGGCCTGCATCACCTTCTCCGCTATTTCAATACCGGCGCCAAAGCGTTTGCCCCGGCCGGTTTCACGCGAACGACACCAGATGACTTTTCCCCGGTGTATCCGGGATACCGTTTCCCGCAGGGCCCCATCCGGCGCTGCAATTTCGATGCTGACAGTTGTACCGGGCTCCAGGGCCAGGCCGGTTTCTACGCACACCCCCTGTTCGCCGGCGTTCACAATTCTGCCGGGGAATGGTTCCGACGGTTCAGATTCGCTGGTACCCGCCTTGGGGTCCATGGATATCCGGACCGGGTCGAATCGGGGCCGCCGTTTTGATTGCCTCGTAAAGAAAAAAGTCATGGCGCACCTCCTCAGGTAAGGGGTCTGAAGTGCCCGCTGGTTCCAGTACCGCTCAAAGCAGGTGGCGGCTGGATCGTGGGTACCGGTGGTCCAAGGATGCGTAAGGCAGATTTATGGCCAGGGTGATGTACAAGCTGATTGCCAAACGGGTATGCGAGATAGGCTGTGGATGTGGCTCATCGAATGCCGAGTAGGGATCGGTCCGCGGTGTGAATTCAGTTGCGGTGTCTCCGGGATCCAATACAGGCACTTATATATACAAAATATATTGAATACGGCGGGATGTCAACCTGAGCCATCGAGCACCCGCCGTATGATGCGAACCATTTTCCGTTTCATAATCGGTTTCATGACAAACGCCCGAATACCGAGGTCTTTGGCTTTGGCCTCGTCGATCATTACGCTGAAACCGGTGCACAGGATGATCGGAATATCCGGTCGAATTTCCATGAGCGCCTGCGTCAGGTCGATACCGGTCATATTGGGCATGGTCATATCGGTAATAACCAAATCATAAGATTCCGGTTTTGATCGAAAAAGAGCCAGGGCCTCTAGGCTCGAGGTACGCGCGTGCACATTGTAACCGAGCTTGATGAGCACTTTGCGGACCAGCTTGATCACCTGTTCCTCGTCATCCACCAGCAGGATATTCTCGCTCCCCCGGGGTATATCACCATTCGCGGGGTCGGAATCGGGGACCACCACGGGCGTATCAATCCGGGGCAGACAGACGGTAATCGTTGTGCCGGATTCGGGCGCTGATTTCACTGTGATAAAGCCACCGTGACTTTTAATGATACCGTGGGAAATAGAGAGCCCCAGTCCGGTCCCTTTGCTTTTTTGCCGGGTCGTGTAGTACGGCTCGAAGATGCGTTTCATCACTTCGGCCGGCATCCCGTGCCCGGAATCCCGAACCGTTAACACGATAAAATTGCCTGGATCGACTTCATAGCCGGCGGGGATGTCCGCGGTGCTCAAGGTGGCCTCGTTCAGCTTGATGTCAAGAACACCACCGGTGTCTTCCATGGCATGAAACGCGTTGGTCACCAGATTCATAATGACTTGGTGTAGCTGGTTTTCGGCGCCGCTGACCGTGCCCCAGGCGACGGCATAATGGGTTTTGATCTGGATTGTAGCGGGAATGGTGGCCCGGGCCAGCTTCAATGCATCGGTTAGAATCGGTACCAGGTCCACCGGTTTGAAATCCGCTATATACTGTCGGCTGAAGGAGAGGATCTGTTCGACAAGCTTCTGTGCCCGTCCGGCCGAGTTGAGCACATCCTGCATGCATTGTCGGGCCGGTGGATTCTTGGAAACTTCGTCCAGGGCCATTTCGGTAAACCCCAGGATAGGGTAGAGAATATTGTTGAAATCGTGCGCAATGCCCCCGGCTAGTGTTCCCAGCGACTCCATCTTTTGGGACTGGACCAGTTGCAGTTCTATGGCATGTCGCTCTTTTTCCAGCTCTTTTAGCTGGGTGATGTCGGTGCCGATCTGCAGGCGCACCAGGTCTCCGCCCGGCCAGCGGATAGCCCGGTCATAGTTGGTGTACCAACGGCCGGTGATATCGTTTTTACCCTCCCAGGTAACGACCCCCGCCGGCTCCCCATCCGGCGCCAGGAGTCGTTCGTTGGTACAATGCTCGCAGGGCGCATCCTTGCAGGTAAACGCCTCCCAGCAGGTTTTCCCGGTCAGGTCGGCCCTGAAGGTGTCCTGCATATACTTATTCATGAAAAGAATCTTGTAGGTGTTCAGATCCGCCACGTATACATGTGCGGCGATACTGTCCAGGACAGTGATGAATCTCTCCTGAGATTCTTTAAGTTCTAAACCGACTTTCTTTTTGTCAATCTGCTCAGAACGCAAATTTTCGGCCATCCGGTTGAAGGAAGCGGTCAGGTCGCCCACTTCGTCCCGGGACGTCACCTTAATTTTGTATCCCAGGTTGCCTTTGGATATTTCCTGGGTGCCTTCCACCAAGCGTTGAATCGGTACAGTCAACAGGTTGGACAGAAAGATGGCCAGAAAAATAGAAGCCAGCACCATGAACAGGCTAATGACAGCAATCCGGCGGGTATTCACCGCGATCTGTTCATCGATGATTTTAAGGGGAATCTCGGTGATCAGCAGATAGACCACGTCTCCCAGGGCGATAATCGGGCTGACATACTCCAGGACCGGTTGCTGGTCGACAATCCTTTCGCGGCTTTTCAATTCCTTGGTCTCAATCACCCCACGGTAAAATTCGTCTATGTATTCGACGGGACTTTGATCCGTCTTGGTGGTCACCCATACGACACCGAGGGGATCTAACAAAGTGACGGCGCCGAGGTTCCCCGTCGTTATAATTTCCCGGGCATTCTTAAAAACCGCTCTAAAATCGGACTTAAAAATATGGGCTGTGGTGAGTTGGGAAAATGTAAGGGTTACAGCAACGCCTTGGCGCGCCAACTGGTCATAGAGGGTTTGCCGCATCTGCAGATAGGTGGAGACCGTAATCGTGGCGATAAGGGCCATCCCCAACAGCAGGAAAGCGGCCGTTAATTTAAATCGAATGCTGGTGTTTTTTGGAAGCATGGCGGTCTAGCGCGGCCCGCTTTTCGTCGCGCGGCCGGTTGAATGAAACCAACATTACGTCATGGGTGCCGATGGGCCCTGGTTGTGATTTTGCCAGTTTATTGTGGAATACCTGACAGTTGCAAAAAAAAGAGTTCGTTCCGGGCTACACGGCTCGGGTATCACCCGGTGTCCATTGCAGACGAGTGAGCCGCTGAAAGGTCGGCCGGGACTTTGAACAAGCAACTTTAATATGGGTGGGAGTCGGTGTCAAACCAATATTAAATGCCGGGGGTTCCTTGACATGCGCCCCATCGTGCATATTACTTTTTAATTATAAACATTTTTAGTAATGCTCATGGCCACTCGCTTACTGTGCATTCTGAATTTAAAAAAAGGAGGCGTTTCAAATGGGTAAAACAATTGGAATAGATCTAGGGACGACCAATTCATGCATCGCGGTCATGGACGGCGGTGAAGCCAAGGTCATCACCAATCCGGAGGGCGGCCGCACGACCCCTTCGATTTTTGCAGTTTCCGACAGCGGTGAAAGGCTTGTCGGCCAGATTGCCAAGCGTCAAGCGGTGACCAATCCCGCCAACACGGTTTTCGGCATAAAACGTTTGATTGGCCGCAAGTACGAAGCGGCTGAAGTTCAACAGGACGCAACCACCCTGCCATACGAAATCGAAAAACTCGATAATGGTGACGCAGGGGTAAATTTGAAAGGCAAGGTCCACAGTCCGGCGGAAATTTCGGCTCAGATTCTGGGGGCGGTAAAAAAAGCGGCTGAAGAGTATCTGGGTGAACCGGTAAGGGAAGCCGTCATCACGGTACCGGCCTATTTTTCGGATAGTCAACGGCAGGCCACCAAGGACGCCGGTCGGATTGCCGGTCTGAACGTACAGCGTATCATCAATGAGCCGACCGCTGCGTCTTTGGCATATGGTCTGGACAAGAAAAAAGAGGAAAAAATTGCGGTTTTCGATCTGGGCGGCGGTACGTTCGATGTTTCCATCCTGGATATCGGGGACGGTGTTTTTGAGGTAAAGGCTACCAATGGAGACACGCACCTGGGCGGTGAGGATTTCGACATGCGCCTGATCGATTACCTGGCGGATGAGTTTAAAAAAGATCAGGGCATCGATTTAAAGACCGATACCATGGCTTTGCAGAGGCTCAAGGAAGCCGCTGAGAAGGCTAAAATGGAGCTGTCCACTTCCATGGAGACAGACGTGAATCTGCCGTTTATCACCGCAGACGCCAGCGGCCCCAAGCATCTGAATATAAAGATCACCCGCGCGCGCCTCGAGGCCCTGGTGCAGGATCTGCTGGACCGGCTGGATGGACCCTGCCTTACGGCCTTAAAAGATTCGGGATACAACGTCAGTGAAATCGACGAAGTCATTCTGGTCGGTGGTATGACGCGGATGCCGGCCGTGCAGGAGCGGGTACAGAAAATATTCAACCGGGCTCCCAGCAAGGGCGTCAATCCGGACGAAGTGGTCGCCATGGGGGCCGCCATTCAGGGTGCCGTACTCCAAGGCGATGTGAACGATGTACTGCTGCTGGATGTCACCCCCTTGTCATTGGGCCTCGAAACCCTTGGGGGCGTTATGACCCGGTTGATCGACAAGAACACCACCATCCCGGCCAACAAAAGTGAAATCTTCTCGACGGCCCAGGACAATCAGCCGGCAGTGTCGGTGCACGTGCTCCAGGGCGAACGGGAGATGACCACCGATAACAAGACCCTGGGCCGGTTCGAACTGACCGGGATTACCCCGGCCCCACGCGGGGTGCCCCAGATCGAGGTCACGTTCGATATCGATGCCAACGGGATTGTAAACGTATCGGCCAAAGACCAGGCCACCGGAAAGGCCCAATCGATCCAGATAACCGCATCCAGCGGTTTGAGCAAGGAGGAGATTGACCGCCTGGTAAATGAGGCCAAAACCTATGCGGATGAGGATCGCCGCAAGCGAACGCTGATCGATGCCCGCAATGAGGCCGACGGCCTGGTCTATTCAACCGAAAAGACCCTCGCCGATTTTGGTGACCGTATCGATCCGGATAGCCGGCAGCGCGCCGAAACAGCCATTGCCCAGCTAAAGCAGGCCATGGCGGGCGAAGATCCCGGACACATCAAAACTCTGGCCGGAGAACTTTCCGCAATCAACCAGACCCTGGCCCAGGCCTCCGCCGGCCAGCAGGCCGGTCCGGCTCCCGGGGCGGGTCCGAACCACGGCACCCGGCCCGGCGGCAATGCAGACGACGATATCATCGATGCCGAGTACCAGGACGTGGCCTAACCAACAACAGTCCGGGTGGTCTTGAACCGCCCGGACTTCAATATAAATCGAGATAACTTTTTACAGCCCCCTCCCCCAGCCCTTCCCGCAAGGGGAGGGGAGTTGATTTTTGCGAGTCCGCGTAGCACTTTACAAACGGACTATGAACATACCACGCTGCTAGTCTCCCCTCCCTTGTCGGGAGGGGCTGGGGGAGGGTGAAGATCCGTCTAAGCAGGCTTTTCGAATAACCGCCAAAACTCCTTCCAGGTTTTCAAATACTTCATTGTTCCAAAAACGTATCACTTTAAAGCCATTGAGATTGAAAAAACGGTCCCGGTTTTCATCTATCTCCCTGCTTGCGGCGTGCTGCCCACCATCCAGTTCGATTATCAGTTTTCTATTAAAACAGACAAAATCGACGATATAATGATCGATCGGTTGCTGTCGCCTGAACTTGCAATCTTCGATTTGCCTGTTCCTGAGCTTTTGCCAGAGTTTGCGTTCTGCTTTGGTACTGCTGCTTCTTAGCTTTTTGGCACGTGGGGTAAGCTGATTGCAATTCATGTTCACCATTCTGCATTCTTGTATCAACCCCCTCCCCCGGCCCCTCCCGCCAGGGGAGGGGTGACGTTGTGGCCAATGCCAGTTATAGACTTTGACGGGAGTTGCCCATTACCTTAACATATCCTCCCCTCCCTTGACGGGAGGGGCTGGGGGAGGGTGAAAGTAGTCTAATTGCAACCTGATGAATAGATATCAGGAGTCGTAGATAATACCCTATTTCTCCATCAATTTGGTAATTGCCTGCTCTAAACCGTCCAGGGAAAGGGGATACATGGGAAATATCTGGCTGATGGCGTTGATGGTATGGGTATAGCTCCACATCCGGGTGGGCACCGGATTTAGCCAAACGTTGCGGGGGAAGGTCTCGGCGAGAGTTTTTAGCTGTTCGACGCTGGGTTTGCCGCTGCGCTCTTGAACGTGAATGCTGCCGTCGGTAGCCATCAATTCGTAGGGCGCCATGCTGGCATCTCCAACGAAAATCAGCCGAGTCTCAGGGTCAAAGCGGCTAAACTCCGCCACCCGGACCGGCTTCCTGATACGGGTCGGGTCTTTCCAGAGGGCATCATATACCGTGTTGTGAAAAAAGAATGTCTTCACATCCTTGAACTGGGCCCGGGCGTAGTCGAAAAGGGTCTGGACAACGGGGATGTAGGGATCCATGGACCAGCCGCCGTTGTCGATGGCCAGGATCACTTTGAGCCGATCTTTCAGACTACGGGAAAAGACGATCTCGATCTCCCCACCGTTTTTCATGGTACGATAGATGGTTTCATCTACGTTCACCTGATCCTGGGGACCACTGGGAATCATATTGCGTAGCCGTTTCAACGCCTCACCGATCATGGCCTGGGTTAACGGCCCTTGCTGGGAGTAGTCTTTGTACCGTCGTTCCATGGCCACCTTGACTGCCGACTTGTTACGAGAGACGCCCCCCACTCGCATGCCGCCGGGATGGTAGCCGGAATGCCCCACGGGGGAGGTCCCCCCCGTGCCGATCCATTTGCTGCCACCGTCATGGCGGCCGTCCTGGTCTTTCAGGCGCTCTTTGAAATACTCGATAAGTTCTTCGGGAGAGAGTTTGTTTAGTTCGGACTCATCGATCCCCATGGCATCCGCCAGGGTTTTGGGATCACGCAGCCATTCTTCGAGCAAAGCCTGGGCGATATCGTCCAAAATGGCCTCGTCCGGTTCGGGTAAATCGGCACCCTGGAAATGATGCGCAAAAACCTGGTCATACAGATCGAAATACCGTTCGCTCTTCACCAGAATGGTCCGGGAGGCGGTGTAGAAATCATTCAAGGTCCGGACGAGACCACTCTTCAGGGCCCGGTGCAGGGTTAAAAATGAGGTGGGGCTGACCGGAATCCCCTGGTCTTTCAAGGTATAAAAAAAATCGATAAACATAAGTAGTTAAACCTTATTCAGCGGTTAGCTTTTAGCTGTCTCTTTCAATCTCTAAACGTTTCTCGGTAAGGAACGTTACCCATAGTGTCTTTTACGCAAGACCCGTATGATATTGAAAGTATTTAGCTAACGGCTAGTAGCCAACAGCTAACCGCTTATTTCAGACTAGAAGCTGTCTCAAAAAACGGATTTTGGTTCAAGATCAAGGCGGACGCGACATTTGAACCGGAGGAATACTCCAGTATTTCGAAGATTTAAATTTCGCGCCCAACGCCGAGATTGGGCCAAAAGACTTTTTTGAGATTGCTTCTAAAACAGCCGCCGTCGATTGGTCTGCTGGGCGGCCCGCTCGTAATCCTGACTCTTTTTGAAAAGAACCCCCAGGTAAGGGACTTCACCCTTGGCCAATCTTCTGGGTTTAAAATCCGGATCCGCCTGTAAGGCCCGCAGCCAGTTGAGCAACTCCCGGGTCGCAGGTCGTTTCTCAACGGCGTCCAATTCCCGCAGGCCGTAAAACGTACTGATCGTGTTGTCTAAAAGTTCTTTGTCGATCTCAGGAAAATGCACCCGCACAATCTTGCGCATCATCTTGGGATCGGGGAAGGCGATGTGGTGAAAATTACAACGGCCCAGGAAGGGGTCGGAAAGGTCCTTCTTGGCGTTGGACGTGATAATAAATACCGGGCGGTGCTTGGCCCGCACGGTTCGGTCTATCTCGATGATGTCGAATTCCATTTGATCCAGGACATCCAGCATGTCGTCTTGGAAATCGGTATCGGCTTTGTCGATTTCATCGATCAGCAGAACCGTCCGCTCGGCGGCGGTAAAGGCCTGGCCGATCTTGCCCATCTTTATGTAGTCCTCAATATTGCTCACATCCCGCTTGGAATCGCCAAAGCGGCTGTCGTTGAGCCGGGTCAGGGTGTCGTATTGGTAGAGGGCCTCTACCAGTTTCATGCTCGACTTCACATTCAAAATAATCAAAGGCATGCCCAGGTTCTCGGCAATGGCATGGGCCAGCATGGTCTTGCCGGTGCCCGGTTCCCCTTTCAGCAACAACGGCATTTCCAGAACCATCGAAATGTTGACGATTCCAGCCAATTCTTCATCCAGTACATAGCGGGTAGACCCGGTAAAGTTTCCATTCGTAGATTCTGCAGCCATGTGTCTCCTTTTCATGAGAGGCTATCTGAAAAATAGGATTTTGGTTCAAGATCAAGGCGGCCGCGAGGTTCTAACCGGAGGCGCCAGCGAGGCCAGTGCCTTGCGTGGGAAATACTCGAGTATTTCGAGAATTAGAACCGAACGCCCAACGCCGAGATTGAGCCAAAAGACATTTTTGAGATAGCCTCTGGTTTAACTATTGTTCTGCCTTATCAATCGGGACAGGTCCCGTGTCATTTCCAGCACTTTAAGAGCCTTCTCCCGGCTCTGCGAGCCCACGCCGCAACTGGGGGTGATCAATGTTTGCGCCCGCACTTTTTCAGTGGTAACGCCCAACTTGACAACTTGTTCCAGCTGGCCTTCCCATTTGGCCTGCAGGGAAGCCGCCGATTCTTTTTCAATATCTTCCGCGTGCAGGGTGGGAATGATGCCCCAGGCCAGAATTCTGCCGGCATCCAGGAAATTCTTCAATTGTTCCGGGTAGAGAATAAAGCGGTCAAAATAGGCATAGGCATCAAAATTGATAATATCCAGGGAGGACTCCAACAACATGGACCAATCCGTGTTGGCGCAAACATGAACACCTGCCAGGCCGCCTTCCGCATGAATTGCCGCCGCTATCTCTTCTAGGCAAGCCACAACTTCTTCCCGGGTAATACTGATAAATTCCGAAGATCCGAAACCGGCCAGCGCCGGTTCATCCAGGAATATGATGACCGGTTTGCCGAATTTGGCCAGCACCCGGACCTGCCAGCGAGCTTTCAGAGCCAACAATTTCACGGCGGCATCTCGCAATTGGTCGTGGTAAAAAATCGCCTGATCGTGCTGATCCTTAATACCGGTAGCAAAGGTAATTGGCCCCGTTACCTGGCCTTTCACCGCGTAAGGATCGTCTGCGGACGCCTCCAGACCGCTGCAAAGGGTTCCGAAACCGGCTGCCGTTTCTTCTGTGAGGGCAAAATTCGAGGCTTCCAATGATTCCGGTGCTTCCGAGCAGGACAGGTAGGCTTCATAAAAAGTCAGCAGTTCGGTCTCGAAATCAGGGCCGTCTGTATCGACATACGGTCGTCCACCGGAATGGGCCAACCCGGGTAATCCTGGCAGAAACTGCGCCACCATGCCTTCCTGCCGAAAAGTCGGCAATTGAACCCAGGGCGGAATTTCCGGGGTGTGATCCATGACGAGCCGGTGGGCTTCCAGATGGTTTTCTACCGGCATGCTGCCGATCAAGGTCGGGCGGCATTCAGGTTTGAAACGGCTCATGTTGGTCCTTTTTTGATCACTGTTGGGTAAGATTGGGTAATTTAATACACCCGGAGCACATTTTCAAGATGCGGGTGTAAATCATTCGCCTGGTCCACCTTGGAATGACAAATGGCCGGGAAGTCCCGGCCATCTGCGAATTGTGCCTGGTCAATCTCGGTTTATAGTTTACTCGGTTGCCTCCACTTCATTGTCACGCATTTGGTTCCATTTGACCCACTCGTTTAAGTCCGCCTTGATATCAAACCGGAACGGTTTGGTCGCGGTTCCGTCCGGATTGATGTTGATCTGTTGGAGGGATTTTACAATATACACCCATTCTTCCATGGATATCGGGTGGGGTCCCTTGATGGGCACCGGTTTGGTAAAGATCGGCGGCGCCGCTTGGGCGGCATCATCTTTGGCGGACTTTTTACGCACTTCTACCTCACCGCCGTACACTTTCAGAACCGCCGAATTGTCTTCATTGACGTTCATCCGGAACGTCGTCCCCCGCACTCCGGCTACCGCCGTTTGGGTCGCAATGTTAAACCCGCCGCGCTTTTTGCCGAACAATTTGGACACCCGGGCCCAGGTCTTCCCCACAACCATAGACACACGAATGTCACGGGTCTGATCTGCTTGGGAACCAGCCATGGAAACCAGCTTGAAGGTGGTCCGTTCATCAAAGCGCAGATAACTGCCGTCCGGCAATTTCAATTCCAGACGGGCACCGGTACCGGTGGTCACCTGTTTACCGGCGTTAAGAATAGTGCCGGGCCTTATAGTTTCCCGTTTCTTCGTAGCGGCATGATAAACCATGGCCTTTCCGGTCAAGGCGGTTACCGCTGCCGTACCTGTGCCAACATCCACTTTGACGGTCCCTGCCAAGACTGGGGACACCAGAAACGTCAGGCATAAAGCCAGGGTCGTGCACACACTGAATTTTCCAAATTTCCGCATATCAGCCTCATAATTGTACCCGGTTTGCAGGTGTTGAGATTGCGCTTAGTATTTCGCCAGCTGAGATTTGAGGGTTCGGATACTCAGCAACGCATCCGCACCGGGAATGCTGCCGGCGGCGTCGAATTCACCGGTGCCGGCATCCTTGGCGTTCATGATCCCCCGGGTTGTACATACCATAACCGCATTAAAATAAGGTAGATCGTTTCTCAAATCCGGAAAAGGTGATTGGTTGCCGATGAACATGGTCGCCAGACCGGTATCGCGGGTGATAGTAATCATGATATCCTCGACGATCATAGCAAATTCGGCCCGCGTGGTGGGTTTGTCCGGCTTGAAGGTATGGTCCGGATAAGGCTGCATGCCTTTGATTCCAATCGCGATAACCGCATCGATATCGGTTTTCAGTACATGGTCTTCGATATCCGTGGCCGGCGGAGCTTTGACGTATTCTCCCGCTTTGAAGGTTTTGCCCGGAGCCTTGTATGACGTGTCGAATGTCCGTTTGGCCCGGCGCTTGTACAGGTCGTCGATTTGCAGTTCATGAATGAACAGCGCGGCCAGGTCGGCCCGGGTTATGCTGTCCTGGATGGCAATCTGCTTGCCGATGGTAGACCCGGGCATGGCCCGTTCAATCTTCTGCATCAGGGCGTATTCCTTATCCGCTGCTTCTACCAGGCCCTTGTCGAGATCGAGCACTTTGGTAAATTCGCGGGAAGCTTTTCTGAACTCGAACTTGGATTTATAGGCCAATCCCGTGTAGTAGTAGGCTTCCGGTTGGTCCGGCAGTCTCCCGGTGGCCTTTCTGTAGTTGCTCCGCAGTTCGTCAAACCAATCCCGGTCGACCTGCTGTTTGCCCATCAAATAGATCCGCATATATCCGACGTTGACATCGAACTTTTGCTGATCACCCTTGGCATAGCGGACAGCCTTTTTCATCTGTTTCAGGCTGGCTTCATAATCTTTTTTGTAGCTATGGCCAAGTCCGAGTCCCAGGTAGGCCGGCGCATATTTGGGGTCGAGCGCTTTGGCGCGTTCAAACTCGGTAATGGCACCATCGTAGTTACCGGCTTTGAGCAGTTTGTGGCCACTCATCACGTGGTGCTCAGGGGTATCCATGGTTGCCTGCGGCTTGGCCGCCTTCTGAGTACAGGCAAGGGTAAAAAACATCAGAAATATCAATAGACTGGCAGTCATATTGCGAAAAGACATGATTCCTCCTTAAAGCGTATCTTTAACGTACGCGGCTTATCCAGACAAGTTAGTCCACAACGATCATCACCCGGCACTTTTCCAGGAAGGAAAGATCTGCCGAAGAGTTCCGCAGCCGGACCGCATCCGTGTTACTGATGACGATATCACATTGTCCCGGTCCATCAACCCGCAGGCCCTTAACCACCAGGGGATTCGCGGTGACCCGCTGATTCTGCTTGGCAGAACCCACATCTTTGGCATAGCCGCTCATGCCCTGCTGCACGGCAAACTCGCGACTGACAAAAGCGGACCCGTATACCTCCTGACCGGATTCGTCCAAGATCTTGGGCGCCATGGCCGGCCGTACGCCGAGACCGCGGGCATCGACGACCAAACCGGTCAGTACCGCCGAAGAAGGCGCCGCCCCGCCAGGTGCAGCCCCGGGAGATTCCGTGGGAACGTCCATGATCGTGTCGGGCAGCAGTACCTGTGAGAAACCGCCGTACATGCTGATCTCCATAAGCACCTCAACCGTCCCGTCGGACATGTATTCGATATTTATCTCTCTGGCACCGCGAACAACACCCTCCACCTGGGACCGGATGGTATCGCTTTGCACGGCAAAATCTTTTACAACTGTGTTCGAATCAACCCGGACCCCGTTGACGGTTTCCAGGATATTCCTGAGGGCGACAATTTTTGCAGCCCGGATGGCCATGGGCCTTGCATTGGGCTTGCCGTAGAATTTTTCCGGGGGCGCCCCGATGCCTTTGCCCTGGATGACGCCCTTTGTCCAGTTGATGGAACCTTCCCCGATATTCTGGACATAGTTGTCGGCCAGCGCACTGGTGCCAAACCCGCTAATCCCCAGCAGCAAACTCAAGAGAACCGTTAACATCACACCTGATTTCTTCATGACGCCTCCATTGCTTGTGTCTATAAAGAGTATTTCTTAAGGTAATATTTGGCGGCCTTGTTTGTTGGGTTGATTTTAAGGGTTTTTTGCCACCAACCCAGGGCCTCTTCTTTATTCCCGCGTTTCAATGCCGCCAGGGCGGCATCATTGTAAGCTTTGGCCAAGTTGAAAATCGCCTCCGTGTTGCGCGGATTCAGCGCCAGCGATTTGCGCCACCATTTAACGGCCGATTGAAATTCTCCCCGGTTGAAAAAGATCCAGCCAATCTCGTTCATGGCCCGGGTATGGGTCGGCTTGATGACGATGGCCTTTTTGTATTCCAACAGAGCATTCGCGACCATATCGAGGTCGTGGAAGGCTTTGCCCAGGCGATAGTGGGTCTCGGACTCGCCTGAATCGGCATCCCGGGCTTTTTTCAAGAATTCGATGGCCTTGGCCGGGTTGTGCCTGAAATTGTAAATGGTGCCGATAAAATAGTAAGCGTCCGCATTGGCCGGGTCAATTTTTATGGTGGCGGTGAACCAGTCGAAGGCCTTGTTGGTATCACCGCGCTGCAGCGACAATATCCCCAGCCAGAGCATGGCAAATGTATTTTTACGATCGATACGCAGCGCTGCTGAGAATTTGTTGGCGGCGCGCTGGTAATGGCCCTTTTTCGCATAGAGCAGTCCGAGCTGATTGAGTGCGAACTCGTTGGCCGGATCGAACTGCAAGGCCGCTTCAAACCGCTGGATCGCCTTTTCGACATGGCCCCGGTAATGCAAATCGGAGCCTTGGAATATCAGGGTGTTGACATCGGCGGCCCACACAGACGCAGCGCCCTGGATACCGCTGGCCAATATCCACATCAAGGCAATGCCCGCAAAAACGGTAAATCTCGAATACCGGTCCGAGTAGCTCATGCGATCCCCCTTGCGATGGCATCGACAATCTTGGCCCTGAAACCCGCTTGTGCCAGCAGGGCCTCTTCACCGGGATTCGAGATAAATCCAGCTTCCAATAGCATGGCGGGCATTTTTGCTTTTCGCAAGACAAAAAAATTGGCGGAATGGATGCCCCGGCTCTTGATGGGGAGTTCGGTCTTGAACCGGTCCTGGAAGCCAACCGCGAATTTCCCGCTCTCCTGCCAATTGAGTTTCTGGCCGAAGGCCGTCAGAATCTGCTCAATATCTATATATCCCTGTTTTCGTTGCTTTTTTTCTTCGTAGCTTAATGCAGCGTTTTCCAGGGCAGCCACCCGGGCAGCTTCCTTGCTGGAGGCCTGCGCGGAGCAATAATAGGTCTCGGAACCGTGTGCCCGCCTGTTTTTATTGGCATTTATATGAATACTGATGAATAGATCCGCCCGATACTGGTTGGCGATGACGGTCCGTTCACTCAGGGGCACATAGTAGTCCCCCGTGCGGGTCAAAAAGGATCGGACCCGCCCCTGTTGCGCGAGCTTCTGATGCAGTCGCCGTGCCAGATCGAGGGTAACGCTCTTCTCCCGCAAACCGTTAAGCCCGACAGCGCCGGAATCAAAGCCTCCGTGACCGGCATCGATGACGACCCGGTTTACCCGGTATCCCAAACCGGCATCCGCATCGAGTTTTTGGGCCATGGCCCGGGCTTCCCGGCGCGCAGCCTGCTCCTCACCGGCGTCGACTTTGGTTTTGCGCCGCGGGCCGGCCAGAGGTTTCTGGGTCATGATGTCGATCATCATGCGTGAATAGGTATCCCCCGGATTGAGGCGGACAGTCTGCCGGAAGGCGCCCACCGCTTCTGCATGGCGGCCCAACTCCCGCAGGGCCCGGCCCAGCAGACCATAGGCCCAATCGCTCGTAGGGTCCAGTTTGACAGCCTGGGTCAGAACAGCCACTGCCCGGGTGTAATCTTTCTTCTGAATAAGCGCCTGCCCTTTAAGGGCATATTCAAAGGCACTGCCGGCCGCCGGCAGCGAGGTCGGCGTCAGCATCAGACCAGAGAGGCCTAAGACGCCCTGGCCCATTGTTTTTAGAAAGTTTCGGCGATCCATATTCTAATGCCACCTTCCACGGGTATAGCCATGGCTCCCAAACAATCCGGATTGCGAATTTTACTTTTAAAGCCAGCAGGGGGGTGGTAATCTGCTGAATCGAGTTTCCAAGTTTAACATAAGTAAAAAAAAATCCAACCCGAATTCCCGCAGAGAGGATGACCTAAATTGAAAAAAAGATATAATAACAGTATCTTGTATTTTTACTTAATGTTATTTTACCTATGCGCGCTTATGGCCCTTTCCGCCTGTACTACCGGGCGGTATGTCTCCCCACAGCACAAAAACGGCATGGCCCTGCTGGCCCAGCAGCAACCGGAAAAAGCCGCGACCCTGTTTTCAGAAGGAATCGCCGCGGCCGAGAAGGCGGGTGATCAGGCCGCCGCGGCGGAACTGACGGCAATTCTCGGCTGGACGCAGGCTGAGATGCTGAATTTTCGTGAAGCCGAAGAGCTGCTGACCCGGGCTATCGCGATGTTGCATGCGCAAGGCGGCGACCCGGCCGTCATGTATGGCCGCCTCGCTGTTGTCCGGGCCAAAAGCAGCCAAGTGGAAAAGGGCCTGGCGGCCGCATCCAAAGCCCTGGAACTGACGGCCGCCCGGTGGCGTACAAAAGCCAAATTGAACACAACGGAGGAGATCATCGATTACGCCGTCCGCAATCCCGGCATGCCGCCGGATGAAGATATGATCCGGGCTGCCATCATGGCCCAGGCCGCCCGGTCCATTTTGTATTTCAACGCCAATGACCTGGCGCTGGCCGCCCGGTGGGGTGAGCGGACGGTTGATCATTGCAATGCGCTGGCCTTCATTATGAAAATGGCCCCGACTGAAGACCGGCTTGCATTTTACCAGGGCAAGGGCGTCGCCGCCGGCGTTGCCAGCCGGGCGAACGCGGCTTTAGGGAACCAGGAAAAAGCCGCTGAATTGCTACTGGCCGGAATCGAGGCCTTCAACCAGATTGGCATTACGGTTAAGGACGACGACCTGCTGTCCGCTTATATTGCTTCGGGTCGTTATGATCAGAAAAACCGCACGCCTGCGGGCGAGGATGTCCGCTTTTCCCAAGAATATAACCAGGCCATGAACCTATGGGAAACGGGCCGACTTGATGAAGCCCGAGCGGCATTCACAGGCGTTATTACCCGCGCCGCCAAAGATGACCGCACCATGGAACTGTCAAGGGCATTGAGTCAGCAAGGCTGGCTGGCGGCCGAAACCGGCCGGTACGCTGAAGCCATTGGGCTCCTGGAACGCAGTATTGCCAAATCACCACAGACTGATGAAGCAGCCCTGTCCCACACTCGCCTGGCCGCTATTCTGGCCCGGCTGGGCAACATAGAAAAGGCCCTGGATGAGGCCCAAAAGGCGCTGGACGTAGCCATTCACAATCGCCCGGGCATTTTCGGTGGAGTTGATCGCGGGCAGGCCATAGAACGTTTTGTAGCCAACCCGGGACTTCCGCCGGACGTGGTCATGTTAAAGGCCGTACTGGGTTCGACCGCGGCACAGGCGATCAGTTGGTATTTTTTAGGTGATTATCAAAAGGCAGCGGCTGCAGGCGAAACTGCCGTGCGTTATTTCCAAAAGGCAGAAAAGGCCCTCTCCCTGGCAGCGGCCCGGGAACGGCGCGACTTTTATGACGGCGTCGGTTACGCCGCCATGACCACTGGCGATGCGCTCACCTTCATAGGTGCAACCGAAAAGGGCCGCGCCTTTCTGGAATTGGCCGAAATCTATTTTGAAATCTCCGGATCCGCTTTCGGCCGCTACGCCACCCGCTCATTGCACGCCTGCTCCTTTTTACGCGAAAAGAATTACCCGGCAGGCGCCGCCCTCATGCGTGATATGTGGCAACAGCTGGAAGCCGCCGTTTTCGAAGACATCCTGTGGCGGGCCAAAGGCCGGTTTGCCTATTATTTCGACCTGCATGCCCGGGACCTGATCGACGATCTGGGCATCACCGCCCCGGACCCCCTGCCCTCCGGCAAGCTGTCGGCGAAAATTACCCGCCGCAAAGCCAGAGTGGTCGCGGATATTAAAAAGCAGCTGGACAGCGTTTCTCTGCTGCTTGCTGATGACGATGCGGACCAGACCGGTCGGCTGGTGGTCGCGCTGGAGCAGGCTGAGACCGGACCGGCGTTGTCCCAGGCAGCGCAAAACATGGTCCGGCGTATCAAACTGATCGCCTACCACAATTATACGGCGGCCCTGGATCGGGTAGAATCCCTCCGGGCCGCATTGGAAACCGATCTCAACAAGCGCTCGTTTCGGGCAGACAAACAGCTCCTCTACGACGGCTATATCCGTCTGAGTGTTGAACTTTTCGGCGCCCAAGCCGGTCTGGAGGCATTGGAACGTTCCAAAGCCAGGGACCTGCTGGATCTGATGGCTAGCCGGGAGATCGATTTTGGCAATCCGTTGTCTCGCAATGTTCGTATGCTACGCCGGGAAATCGCCCAGACGACAGCCCCGGTTAAAACCAGGGTCCAGGCTGCCGGCGGGGAAAGCATGCCGGAAAGCAACGTCGCCCGCTACCGCGCTATTGTCGTGCAAATGAAAAAAGAAGCCCCGGAACTGGCCTCCTTCATCAGCGCCGACCATATACCCTACCGGGAAATCGCGGCCCAGATTCCCTCGCAGACTGTATTGTGTGCGTACCACCTGGCCCGAGACTACGGCTACATTTTCACGATTTTGAATGGGCAGGCCCGGGTTGTCGAAATCAGGATAGACCGCCCGGCCCTCACCGCCAAGATCCGCAAGTTTCGTGAATCGATTTTCAATAGAGCCGGCGAACGAGTTGACACGCTGGCCAGCGAGCTCTATGACCAGCTGGTGAGGCCGGTGGCAGCGCACCTGGACGCCGGTCGCATTATCATTGTTCCCGATAACGCTTTGTTTTACCTGCCGTTTGCCGCCTTGCATGACGGCCAGGCTTACCTGATTGAACGTTTCAGCCTGGCCTATACACCCAGTATGGGCATATTAAAATATGCGCGCCAAAGCACGGCCGAAATCCGGACGGGTACTGGCCCTGGGGAATCCCGATCTGGGTGACCGGAGTATGGACCTGCCCAGTGCACAGGCCGAGGCGCAAAAGGTCGCCGGCCGGTTTCCGGGCTCCCGGGTCTATTTGGGCGCCCAAGCCACCGAAACAGTCGCCCGTTCCGCCGCCGCGCGTTTCGACATCATCCATTTTGCAACCCACGGTGAATTCAGTACAACGGATCCGTTGTACTCGAGCCTGCGGTTGGCCGCTGACGCAAACAATGACGGCCGCCTGGAAGCGGCGGAGATTTTTTCACTGCGCATCTCACCCTGGCTGGTCACCCTGAGTGCGTGCCGTACCGGCTTGGGGCTTGTCACCAGCGGCGGGGAGGTCATCGGCCTGAACAGGGCATTCATTTATGCTGGAGCGCCTGCGGTGGTTTCCAGCCTGTGGAGTATTGGGGACGAATCAACCGCGTTTTTGATGGAGAAGTTTTACGCAAATCTAAAGGTGATGCCGCGGGACGCAGCCCTACGGGCTGCCCAGGTAGACATGATTTATGGCGGTCAGTACCGCCGGCCTTTTTACTGGGCCGCCTTCTATTTAACCGGCGATTTCCGGTAACCCGCACTTGGAGGGCAACGGGTTATTATCGTATCGGAAGGGATTATGAATGGAGGAAAAATTCAAGGATAGACCCCTGATCATTGCTCCGCCGCCGTTAATTTTCCTGGGCTGCCTGACCGCCGGCGGGGGCGTGCATGCCCTGTTCAGATCTACCCTGGGAAGTTTTCCAGAAACTGCCCGGCCATGGGTAGGGGGCGGGCTGCTCGTTCTGGCCGGGGCGATTGCCGTTTCTGCGTTTCTGGTGCTGCATCGGCATAAAACGCCTTCCAATCCGTACAAGGCAACGACCCGGATCGTCCAGACCGGGGCTTTCCGGTTCACCCGCAATCCCATGTATCTTTCTCTGGCCTTGCTGCTGTTTGCAGCGGCTTTTGTATTCAATGCGTTCAGTTTTATTCTCATGGCCATGATTTTTATGGTTATTCTCAATCACGGGGTAATCCAGCCGGAAGAGACCTATCTCGAAAGAAAGTTTGGGGAAGAATATCGCGCCTACACTGCAAAAGTCAGGCGCTGGCTGTAAGGAACAGCGCAGCCTAAACGCCCAGCCGGCCAGCATTCCATGTTGTTTTCAATTGTGGTATGTTGGTTCATAATATACATGCCGGCCAGCACTCAATCAAATGGGAACCGTCAGGCAACTGAACAAATTGCAATCTGGTAATGGAAAATAAGAAATGAAAAACGACTTATACAGGAAATTACAACTGCAGCTGGACCAGTACTCGATGGGCTTCCCGGCCACAAAATCCGGGGTTGAAATCAAGATCCTAGAGAAGCTATTCTCGAAAGAAGACGCCGACTTGTTTCTGCAAATGACCCCGATGCTTGAAACAGTCGAGGATATCGCCGCCCGCCTTGACAGCCCGGTATCCGATCTCGATGAAAAGTTGAACAATCTGGCGGCCCGGGGTCTTCTGTTTCGTCTGGCCAAAGGCGCGGTGGTAAAGTATGGGGCCATCCCCTTTGTCCACGGGTTGCTAGAATTTCAGGTTAATCGACTTGATCGGGAGTTGGCTGGACTGGTTCGCCAATACTTCAAGGAAGACTTTGCAAACGCAATGAATGCATCTGCCGCTGGCTTTTTACGAACGATCCCGGTGCAGCAGTCTCTGGAAGTGAAGCACACCGTTGCGCCCTATGAAGACGCGGCCCGGATATTGGAAAAGAATGCCCCCCATATTGTCGTCACCGATTGTATCTGTCGCAAATCGGCCGAACTGTTGAATAAAGGCTGCGACAAACCACGTGAAGTCTGTTTCATGTTCGGATCCATGGGCCAGTATTACCTGGATCAGGGTATGGGCCGCCGGATCGAATTGGACGAAGCCCTGGCGCTCTTGACCCAGGCCGGTGAAGCCGGCCTGGTCACCCAGCCGGCATCGTCACAAAATCCGGGCGGCATGTGCAATTGCTGTGGCGACTGCTGCGGTCCGCTCTCCGCTCTTAACAGTCATCCACGGCCTGCAGAAATCGTCTTCTCGAACTATTTCGCCCAGATCGACGAGAGTGCCTGCACCGCTTGCGGGCTTTGTGAAGAGCGCTGCCAGATGGCCGCCATTGGGGTAACGGAGGATGATTGTGCCGAGATAAATCCGGATCGCTGCATCGGTTGCGGCCTTTGTGTAACCACCTGCCCGGAAAAGGCCCTGTCCCTGGCAAAGAAATCCACTGAGCAGGTCCAAATACCGCCGGCTACGGCCTTAGATCAGATGGTACAGATGGCTCAAAAAAGAGGAATTCTGTAAGCATGTCCGATTCACTGAGGGTAGGATTGCCTCAGATTGCCCATGGGCAGGTCAAGCGTGAAAGAAATAACTTTGACCCTTCCGGTCATTATTCACGGCCGGACGTGACCCAATTGGTTTTGAATCGAAAATACCAGGGGATATTGAAAATCAAAGGATGAAACCCCGTAGTAAACAATGTGCTTGAGCATATAGATTACGCTAAACGTTTGCAGTTCAATGCTCCCATAACCATCAGGATTGCAGCCATGGATATTGCCGCCCTTGAAAGCTTACCGCAGTTTCTTGAAACTCTCGGACTTACCGAAGAACCGTTGGGGAGTTATTTTACGGATCGCCGCCCGGATGATGGAGTAGCTCCCGTTGCAATGGATCTGCCCACCGTGGAAAAAGAACAACGCAACGAAATTGATTGGCAAGAAATATTCGGCAATTTCTCCTGTGCTCTCGGACACATCTGGCGGGCGCGCAAGAAGAGATTGCCCGCCTATTTCTCGGCCGAGCAGTTTGGCTGCCCCGGGGCTGCCTTCTGGCTCGGGTTTAACAAACCCCAGGTGGAAACCATCATCCACTATGTGTCCACCGGTATTCCCGACCGCCTGCAGGGCGAACATTATTGTGATTCGCCGGATAACCTGCGCCGGATTTTTGAATTTATCGATCCTCCGCCGGCAGCGGCCCGCTATTGTGTTTTTAAACCGATCAGCCTGTTTACCGGTGCGGAACAGCCGGAGCTGGTCCATTTTTTTACCCGGCCGGAAACCCTGGGCGGCCTGCATCAACTCGCTGCCTATGTAACCAGCGATCCCGAAGTGGTGGTCTCCCCCTGGAGCGCCGCCTGTGGCAGCCTGGTGGTCTGGCCGCGCCGCTACCTTTCTGAAGGCCGGCTCAAAGCTGTTCTAGGCGGCTGGGATACATCCGCACGCAAATTCTTCAAGACGGATGAACTTTCCTTCACGGTCCCCATGGAAATGTTCAGCGGGATGTTGACCCGTTTTGAAGACTCATTTCTCAAAACCAAAACTTGGTCGCTTGTCCGCAAAAAAATCGATCGTAGTAAAAAAGCCTGGGGAGAAATGAAAGATGACTAATCAAACCTTACCAGCCCCATTGTTCGAAACCAGCCTGATGGATACCGACCGTTTTGTCACCACTGTGGAAGTCGTACCACCGGCAGGCTCTGATCCAGAAACGTTACTGCAGGCCCTGACTGCCCTTGAAGATCTGCCGGTTGACGGGTTCAGTGTCGCCACCAATCCGGTGGCCAAGGCGCGGATGAGTGCCATGGCCCTATGCACTCTGATCCAGCAGCAGACAGGCCGCCAGGCCATTTTGCACTGCACCATCCGCGACCACAACGCCATCAGCCTCCAGGGTGAGCTGTGGGGCGCGCAGGCCCTGGGCCTGAGCACGGTCTTATGCGCCACGGGTGATTTCGTGGCCCTGGGTGATCGGGCCCGCACGACCATGGTCAAAGATGTGAACGTGTACGATTTGGTGGAGATGGCCCGCAACAGCGGCCTTTACACCGGTGTGGTTTTTGATACCCATCCGGAGAGAAAAGACGGCCTCCAGCAGGCGGTCCGCCGCCTGGAGAAAAAAAAGGAGGCCGGTGCCCAGTATGCCGTCACCCAGCCGGTGTACGACCGGATTTCGGCTGAACGCCTGGCCAACGCCACCGCTCACATCGAGATTCCCATCGTCCTGGGTATCCTGCCCCTGCGGACCCCCAGGCACGCCGCTTTTTTGCATGAGAAAGTTGCCGGTATCGCAGTGCCCAAGCATGTGCGCAAACAGATGGAGGCGGCCGCCGATCCGATCGAAGCCGGTGTTGCCAATGCCCGTGATATGCTGGGCATTGCCCGGGAACGCTTTGCCGGGGCCTGTATCATGCCGCCCTTTGACCATTTCGAGATTCTACCGGATATCCTGCGTAATCAGCAGCTTTACCTTTCCTGAGGCTGCAACAGTGAAGACGCTCCCGGCCGCCCTGGAAAACAGCACCGGCACGTACGCCCTCATTTTGAAACTCGGCCGTGACAAGACTGTCGCCATCGGTCGGTTGAAATCAATTGATTTTCCAGCCGGCTTTTACATCTATATCGGCAGTGCTTTCGGCCCGGGGGGCCTAAAGGCAAGGCTGGGTCGGCATATTACACGGTGCAAGCATAGCCGCTGGCATATCGACTACCTGCGCCGGTTTGCCGAACCGGTGGAAATCTGGTACACCTTGCACCCGGAAAAAGCCGAGTGCCTTTGGGCAAAGGTTATCCGGCAAACCCGCCGGGCCCGAGTTCCCTGTACTGGATTCGGTGCGTCCGACTGCAGGTGCAAAACGCACCTTTTCCATTTCCAGCGCAAACCCGGGATTAAGACATTCCGCCGCAAAGTAAAGATGCCGGTTCGTTTGAAAGGTATGCAATCTTGACCAACTACTTGCAAATCGATGGCCATCAACTTGAGTTTGCCTGGCACGGGCCCGGTCCCGATGACGCCCCTACCTTGGTATTCTTGCACGAGGGCCTGGGTTGTGTGGCCCTCTGGCGCGATTTTCCGGCAAAGTTGGCTGCTGCCACCAGGTGCGGGGCCTTTGTTTACAGCCGCCTGGGCTACGGTAAATCAGATCCTTGCGAATTGCCGCGCCCAATTCGCTTCATGCACACGGAAGGATTGGAAGTTTTACCGCGAGTGCTGGCAGCCGCTGGCATCAAAGACTGCATTATGGTGGGCCACTCCGACGGCGGCTCCATTGCCATCGTATATGCGGGGGGTACCCCAGCCATCCCCCTGCGGGGCCTGATCACCGCAGCGGCCCATGTATTCTGCGAGCAACTGTCCGTAGACTCGATCGAATCTGCCCGGACGCAATACGAGCGCCACAACTTGCGGCAGAGACTGGAGAAATACCACGGGGCCAACACGAAATTTGCCTTTCGCGGCTGGAACGACGTCTGGCTGCACCCGGATTTCAGGCAGTGGAATATCGAGGAATACCTGCCCGGCATCAAGGTCCCCATGCTGGCCATACAGGGCTTGGACGATCAGTATGGTACCGCTGCCCAAATAGAAAAGATAGCAGCTAAAACCGGTCCGCGCACACAAACCCTGCTCCTGCCGGACTGCCGCCACGCGCCCCATGCGGAGCAGGAGCAAGCTACTCTAAATGCCATGAAAAGCTTTATTTTAGATTTGCTTTGATACCAGCCCCATAGTTGGATATCTTTTGGTGGGGGGGGTCCTTAGCAAGCGTTTGATTTAATTGGTTTTGACCTTCCCCTTTGTGAGGCGCCGAGCATCACAGGAAAGGGCGGCCATATTTTAGCTTGGGGCGAAGTGCTTGTCTGAGCGCAGCGAGTTGTGCTGAGCGCGCCCTTTTCGAGAAGCGCAGGGGAGCCCGCAAGGCCGCCTAACATGGCGTTTTCTTTTGGTTCGTTTTCTTTCACGCGAAAGAAAATGAACAAGATGATGCACATTGCCGGCGCCTATCCCAAACTCGCAATAGTTGATGATGTATTTTCCAGATAATGGGAGGGATCATGCGCTTTACTCATGTTAACCTCATCGCCAAGGACTGGCGCCGCTTGGCGGCGTTTTATGAATCCGTATTTGATTGTAAAAGAGTGCCGCCCGAGCGGGATCTATCCGGCCAATGGTTGGACAAGGCCACCGGTGTTGACGGTGCGAAAATTACCGGCATCCACATGTGTCTGCCAGGTGGCGGAGACGCCGGGCCCACCCTCGAAATTTTCCAGTATGACAACGGCCCGGAGATCCGCACGATAACCCCACATACCCCTGGATTCGCCCACATTGCCTTTGCGGTGGACAATGTTGCCGAGACGGCCAAAGGTGTGTTCCGGGACGGGGGACGTCCCGTGGGTGAATTGACGGTGCGGCAAATAGCCGGGGTGGGCCTTTTGACCATGTGGTACGTCTCCGATCCGGAAGGCAACATCATCGAACTCCAAAATATTCAACCCGAATAATGAGGTCCCGGGACCTTATACCGTGCTCCTAACCAGAGGAACATTTTGGATATAAGCAACATAATGGATCTTTTTGAGATGGGTTCTAGGCAATCCCACGGCAACCATTTGAAAAAAAAGTGCACACCCAGTATAGTGAAATGGCTTTTCACTGCCACAACACTCAAACAAATAGTAACCGCAACAGTCGTCGGGTGAACAATGAAATGGTGGAAATGGTGGCTGCCCACGCTCGCCTTCTTGGGCCTGCTGTTCTGGTGGGCCAGCCAGGGGCTTCAAGGCAGCCTGCTGATACTGCAGAATGGCGATTCTATAACAGCCGATGAAGTGTGGGCTTCAAATGATCGGGTATTTTACAAGCAGGGTACTGCGATCCAAGCAATTGAAAGCAGCCGTGTACGGCAAATTGTAACCGGTTCGCTAACGGATCCGCACTGCTACCAACCCCTGCTTACCGCGCATTTTCATAATTCTATTGCCAGACTGTCCAACCTGGAACTGTTTCCCGCGTGGTCCGGCGCAACGCAACACCCATTTTTTTTACAGATTAAGTCCCACTTGCCTATAATTGCCGGTGGCTTTCTCGGTCTCCTGCTATTTCTGCTGGGGGTCCGTGGTTGGCGCGAGCGCCGCCGAAAAAATGTCGCGGTAACCGCGGCTGCGCCAGACGAAATGTTTGTGCGCCTGGCGGATTTTTCCGATGTGGAAAGCCTCTTTCTCAGCCTGTATAAAAAGAAGCTGGGCGCCCCGGCCTCCGCACCGGCGGAAATCGAAAAGGCGCCTCGCAAAGATGGCTGGCCGGGACAGGTATTAAACCTCAAGGTCCTCCAGGAGGGCAAATGGCAATCCCGACGCATGTCTTTGGCCCCTATCGGAGAGGGAACCGGCAGCAAGAGCCAGTGTTTCTACGTCATCTTCGACACGCATATGGTGATCAAAATTCCGCCGGCCCCGATCACCGATTTCGAGGAGTATATTGCCCGGGTGCAGGCGGAAACTGACATCATGCAGCAGTTGGCGCCCAGAGTCTGCGTAATTCCCAACCTGGCGGTAATTTTAAGCAGGATCCACAGCTTTCCGGATGCCGAAGACATTCCTCCCTCCCAATTGGAAGGCCGCTATGTCCGCTGGCTACGAAAATTTCCAGACAATCAACGCTACTTGACGATCGGTGGCAGTTATGTGTTTTTCATGGATCTCGCCCGCTATTATTTTCTCAGTCATGTAGTGGATGGCTTTCATGCGATCGAAGCCGGATTGAACGAAGAGGTCCGGGCGGATGTCGAGGTACTGTCTAATCTGGCCCTGTTCGAAGGCAAGTACGGCTCCCGTGGTAGCGAATTGTGGCCGCTCCTGCATAAAACCTACGAGACCTTTCGGGATCAGCTGGAAGGCGCCATCGCCCAGACAGACGAACAAGTTTCCCTCTCGGATTGGAACATAAAAGAATTGTACCTTGGATTCATGGCCGGCCGGGATTCCGGCCTGGCTAACCTGAAAGGATCTCCGCATTTTAAAGCGCTTTTTAAAGATCGACTTTCCCGGGTTGATACCGCCGATGCCATGCTCAAGCAGCGATACCAGCAAATGATGCGTCATTATACGGAAAGACGACTTTTCCAGCGCAGCCGACCCCTCGTGGGCAACATGGTTACAAATCTGCTCAAACTTCTGGCCTGGCTGGACGAAAAACAGGTCAGTCTACGCGACCTGAAGCCGGACAACCTGCTTGTCGCCGACAACCCGGATGATTATCCCCACTTTTTGACGTCTGCCAAGAATTTCACGATCGGTCTTATCGACCTGGAAACAGCCGTGGATTTAAATCCGGACGAGGGCGGTGCAATCCGGCAACCGCAGTTGGGCGGCACGCCCCTTTATTGCACGCCCAGTCATTTTTTCCCCAATAAGCTCTTAAAGGGACTCTATCATGACCTGCCCCAAGTTTACCACCTGCAGGATTGGTATGCCATGATCGCCATTATCTTTGGCGCCCTAACTGGTGACCACCTTTTCAAGGGGACCGCATACCAAATCCCCATGATGATGAAATCCGTCATGCAGACCGCGGCCCGCAAAGGAAATCTCAAAAAGAAGTTCCTCCATTTCGCCCGCCAATTCCAAGATAACGCTGCTGTTGAAACCCGGGAAAAAATCAAACTGCACCAAAACCGATTAAAATCCGTAAATGCCCACATTCCAGAAAAAGTGCAGCAGCGGCTACTGCAACACATCAAAGGCGAAGGACGCCAGGCCAGACGGCAGCTTAAAAAGCTACTCGCGAATGAGACCGCATTTAAAAAGGGCAATGTTAGCCAGCGCCTGGAAAAAAGTTCACTCGAAGATCTAAAGCGACTTCGGGCTGTCTATAAAAAGCGGGCCGGAGGTGAAAAACTGGTCGGCCCATTGAATGAATTGATCCACCTCAGGCAAAAAATCGACACCCTTTCCAAGGGTGGTAAACAGCTTGCCGGTAAGTTCCCTAAAGTGTCAATCGATATCCTGCTCGAACGAATGTTCGCCCTCGTAAAAACGGAACTTCTCTCCAATCCGGCCCTTACGGCAATGGTTCCTGCTAAAGCCCTGCCCACACCGGCAGTCGCCAGTGAAAAGGAAATGGAGGAGACTGCGCGTGTGTTGGGATATTCGGCGACCATCCACTTACCATCCGATGAGTAAACAAGAGATGGTGCGAACTCCCGGGCCAAAAAGACTTGACATTGGTACATATGAGTACTAAAAAACCCATTAGGGCCTGTGGCCATGCAAACTCTCCTCATACCGATAAAATCAATCCAGAGACCACTTGCGGCCCAAACGGGAGCCCCGTGAAAAACAACTTGAATGGTTCAGAGCTCAAACGGGAAATCGGTTTCTTCACCGCCACGATCCTGGTCATCGCCAACATGGTGGGAACCGGCATATTTACCACCTCGGGATTCGTTATCAAAGAACTGGGCAGCCCGACAGCCATGCTCATCTGCTGGGCGGCCGGAGGTGTCTTCGCCCTGTGCGGTGCCTTGTGCTATGGGGAGCTGGGTAGTCGCTATCCCCAGGCCGGCGGTGAGTATATCTATTTGAAGGAAACGTTTGGGAAATGGATGGGGTTCTTGTCCGGGTGGATATCCCTGGTGGTCGGATTTTCGGCCCCCATTGCGGCGGCGGCCATCGCCTTTGCCATCTATTCTTTTCAGATGCTCTCTGTTCCAGCTGCCCCACCACTGGCCCTTACGATAATGGGGATACCGGTGGTTTCCGTATCCCTGCAAAGCCTGGTAGCCATCAGTGTCGTCATTGTTTTTTCGGTGGTGCATTACCACAGCCTGAAGGTCGGCAGCCGGGTCCAGAACCTGTTGACCCTTTTCAAAGTCGGCCTCGTGGTGGCCTTCATTATCGCCGGCTTTCTATCGGAAAATGGAACCGCCGCGAATCTATGGCTCGAGACCAAACCAGCCACCGGATTCGCCGAGAAGTTTGCCGTCTCCCTGATCTTTATCTCCTTTGCCTATGCCGGCTGGAACGCTTCGGCCTACATTGGCGGTGAGATAAAAAATCCGGGACGAAACATCCCGTTGTCTTTGTTGGTCGGCACCATCATTGTTTCCAGCCTTTACCTGCTGTTGAATGTGGTCTACATCTACGCACTCACCCCGACACAGATGAGTGGCGCCGTCGATGTCGGCGCGCGGGCCGCGGTTTCACTCTTTGGCGAGAATATCAGTAAAGTGGTCAGTGGCGCCATTGCGGTGGGCTTGCTTTCCGTGCTCAGCGCCATGATCATGACCGGTCCCCGCGTCTACTATGCCATGTCAAAAGACAGAATCTTCTTCGAACTTTTCGCCAAAGTCAGCAAAGCCCGCCACACCCCGGCCCACTCGATTTTTTTACAGGCCGGTATTGCCATAATCCTGATCATTACCGCATCCTACGAAAAGCTTCTGATATATATCGGCTTCACCCTCTCGCTTTTTGCAATGCTGACGGTCATCGGCCTTGTACGCCTCAGGCTTAAAGACGGTGCCAATCCAACCGGCTACCGCACCTTCGGCTACCCGTTCACACCATTAATATTCATTGCCGGCAACCTGTGGATCATATGGTTCTCCATAAAAAGCCGTCCAGTCCCGGCCCTGTGCGGTTTCGGGACTATTGGACTGGGGATTTGTGCCTATCTTTATTTCAAGAAAAGACAGACGCATTTTCGTTCACATTTAAAACCAAATCAAGCTACCCCAAACACGTCTGGTTTTTCGCAAAGTTAATTTAGCCTTCTTTGCCTACCCCCACAATAGAAGAGCCGCATCCGGATGGATGCGGCTTTGTCAGCGATAACAACTGAGCACATTACATATTGGACACAATAATCTATATCTAAGGCATGAACAACCAGGCCATAAACGGATAGAAAAACCAAACCCCGGTAAAGCCGAGGAAGACGAACAGCTGGGGCAGCCCTGTAGTGAACTGTTGCTCCTCCCCGAGAATGGCCGGCTCGGTTTCCGTACAGAACACCGGTGGCAACGGAAAGGGAATGATTTTATTGCAACTCCCCCGATTGGGTCTCAGATGGAAGCTGAGCCGCTTCTGAACCATGCGGGCCAGTTTTTTATCTTTTACCTTCTGGGCATCCAAGAACATCTGCCGGTAGAGATCGTAATTCTCGTTCATCTGACTTCCCCCGGTGCACCTTTTTTTACTGGTTAACTGCTTTAGCCGCCTCCGTTGTTGTCAGCAGGGCTGCAATCTTTTCTGAAATGTAGTCAATCAGCTCTTCGTCGCCCAGTTTGGCGGCATTGTTGAACATCTCGACATAGGTCTCCAATCCGGGAAAAAGCTTAAGGACCTCGTTGGTAATTAAGACACCGTCCACCGATGGCGTCGTTTGATTGGCTTCGACGTCGGTTTCCGGCATAAGCGTCCCCACGGAAACACCGAGTACGGTGGCCATTTTTTTCAAATCTTCATAGGTCGGATTCTGTTTGCCCAGTTCGATCTTTTTTACTTTGGTACGTCCCGATTCAAAACTTGTGTTGAATGAACGAGACCCAAAGGTTCCCTGATTGAGCCCGGTCCTGCGCCTGAGAACCTGGATGATTTCCGGCTGGCTCATTTCCATATTGGCCTCCCTAGATATAGTCGATTATAGGTTGGATAATTCCTATATGACCTTTTTGGACTCTTTGGTCAAGCATAAAACATTCATTTGAGGACAATCAGGAACATAAGGGGCTATTTGCCATGAAATTACAACATTATAGCAAGACTGGACTGTGTATACCCATCTACCGCTAGGGAAAAATAGAAAAATAACTTGACATAAATGAATGATCGTTTATTTTATGGCTATGCGTACGAGAGATGATGAGAAACAAACGGCCTTGTTTGAAGCTACGATAAAGGTGGTCAACGACATTGGTTTTGCCGCCAGTTCGGTTTCCAAGATTGCCAAGGAAGCCGACGTCTCTCCGGCTACCCTCTATGTTTATTATAAAAACAAGGAGGATCTGCTGGTTTCGACTTACATCGATATCAAGCAGGACATGAGCCGGGTGCTGCTCGCCGGATTTGACCCGGACGGACCGCTCAGGGACATATTCAGGCAGGTCTGGGTTCATATGTTCGATTATATATCTGAAAATTCAAACTATTTTCAATATGCTGAGCAATTTGCTAATTCACCCTACAGCCAATTGGTCGATAAACTTGAAGTTGAGAAATATTTCGAACCTTTGATCTTGATCCTGCAGAAGGGGATTAAGCAAAAAATCATCAAGGATGTAAATTTCGATATCTTGAAGGCGTTTATCTTCTACCCGGTCATGATGCTGGCCAACCCCAAGCATTGCCAGGACTTCGAACCCAATCCAGAAAACATTCAAACGGCCTTTGGACTGGCTTGGGATGCCATCAAATTATAAAAAAATTTAACCTTTTGTTAAATGAACATTCATTTTATTAAAACCATGAAACCAAAAACTAAGTTAATCATAGCCGCAGGAGCAATATTCATGCTAGCACTCACCACATCCGCACCGGCCTTGAATTCTCCAAAACCGGTCCATAACCCGAAGATCCATTACCCTGATCAGCACCGCGATGGTAGATTCCGTGGGAACGGGAAGGCCCATACACCTTCAATAGCCGAATTTGCCGCCACGACCTGGGAATTTCTTTTCACCCGCAACAATCGTACCCCGGATTTGAGCTTACCGCGCGTTCGCGTCGAGCTTGCCCATTTCAAAAACCCTGGCGACAATCAACTCAACGTTACCTGGCTGGGGCATTCCTCCTTGATGCTCAACATTGACGGTTTTAAAATCCTGATGGATCCCGTCTTCCAAAAGAGGGTGTCGATCTTGGGACCAACGCGCTTCAATGGTGACGTGCCGGTTGATATAGGTCAGCTGCCAGATCTGGATGCGATCATCATTTCCCACGACCACTACGACCACCTCAACAAACATTCCCTGCAACAGCTGCAAGCCAAAGCTGGACAATTTATCGTCCCGCTCCGGGTGGGAGACCGCCTGGTCGACTGGGGGATACCCCGGGAAAAAATCGTTGAGCTAGACTGGTGGGAGGAAATGTATCTCGGCGGAAAATTGAGAATCGCTGCCACCCCGGCCCAGCATTTCTCCGGCCGGGGGTTGACTGACCGCAACAAAACCCTCTGGTCTTCGTGGGTTGTGACCGGGCCGAACCATAATATCTTTTTCAGCGGTGATTCAGGGTATTTTGACGGCTTCAAGCGGATCGGCCGGAAATACGGACCTTTTGATATGACCTTTCTGGAGTGCGGGGCTTACAATGAAGCCTGGCATTCAGTGCATATGTTTCCCGAAGAAACCGTGCAGGCCCATCTGGATCTAGACGGCGGGTTGCTGCACCCGATCCACTGGGCGACATTCAACCTATCCCTGCATGCCTGGTATGAACCGATGGAGCGCCTGACTGCCGCCGCCGCTAAAGCCGGCATCCAGGCAGTCACCCCGATTGTGGGTGCAACAACTGTTTTTGGGCAGCCTGTCCCGCCGAATAGATGGTGGCAGCCGTTTCTGCCGATTGCTGCTTCCTGATTGTCTACCTTCAGGTTTGTTCCGGAAAGACCGCCAGGCTCGCTGAGGCCAGAACCACCAGCACGCTGCCCACGTTGTGAACGATGGCCGCCATAATCGGTGACAGCCAACCCATTCCGCTGGCCACCACAGCCAGGGCATTGAACGCCAGGCCGAAGACAATATTGATCTTGATGATGGTTAGCATGCGACGGGAGAGCCGGATGAGCCACGGCAACTTCGAAATGTCATCGTGGGTCAGCGCAATGTCGGCCGTCTCCAGGGCCACATCCGTACCGGCGGCGCCCATGGCCACCCCCACCTGGGAGGCAGCCAGGGCGGGAGCATCGTTGATCCCATCACCCACGAAGAGAACAGGCAGGTCGCGGTTCTGGTAATCAGTTATGATGGCGACTTTATCCTGGGGCTGCAGCTTAGCATGCACGCCCCGAATACCCACCGCCTCGGCAACCCGCCGCACTGCTTTCTCATGGTCGCCGGACAGGATGGCCATGTCACTGATACCAAGATCGGCAAATCCTTGCACCGTCCGGGAAGCAGCAGGCCGTACCTGGTCGGTAACATTGATCAATCCTACCGGGGCCTTGTCCCGGTAGACAACTAAAGGGGTAACCCCCTGGGACACGGAATCGTCCAGTGCCTTTCGAAGATGACCGGGTAAGGCAGCGGTATTGTTGGCCGTTGTAAAGCTGCCGACTTCAACCAACGTGCCGTCCACCATGGCACGCACACCGAGACCGATTTCATGGAAAGCGTTTTCGGCGCCTTGTATGGCTACCCGGGCATAATGGGCCGCTTGCAGAATCGCCCGGGCTAGGGGATGGGTGCAATGCTGCTCGGCACTGGCGGCACTTGCCAATATTTCTTCCCGTGTAAGATCATTTGTCCAGGCTATTTCGGCCACGCGGGGCTCACCCATGGTCAGAGTACCGGTCTTGTCGAACAAAACCGCTTTGACGGCCGCGATGCGTTCCAAGTACTGCCCGCCTTTGACCAGAATACCGGATTTTGCGGCACGGCCAATAGCGGCAACCGTAGCCGTGGGCGCAGCCAAAATCAGCGCACACGGGCAACCCACTATCAGGACAGCCACGGCCCGACTGATGTCTCCGGTAAACAGGTAGGTCACTGCTGCACATGTTAAAATGGTCGGGGTGAACCAGGTGGCATAACGATCAATGAGGCGTATGGCTTCCGGGCGATGCTTTTCGGCTTCACTGACCAGTTTTATCACTTTGCCTAAGGTGGTGTCCTCCCCCACTTTTACCGTGCGCGCCCGAATAACCCCATTGTGGTTCAGTGTCCCGGCCAGGATCGTATCGCCGACCTGCTTTTCCACCGGTAGGGGCTCACCGGTCATGGCCGATTCATCCACAGCCGAAACCCCGGAGACAATTTCGGCGTCCACCGGAACGCGGTCACCGGGCTTTATCAGGATGAGATCGCCGATGGACACCTCTTCAATGGGCACTTCCTTTTCTATTTCGCCGACCACCACGGTTGCAGTTTGGGGCGCAATACCGGTTAAAGACCGGATGGCCTTGCGGGCCGATTCGCTCGTGACCTGCTCGATCAGTCCGCCAAGGGTCATAACGAAACTCACGACTGCTGCGGCCAGAAATTCCCCCTGGATCAGGCTGGCAATGATCGCCAGGCTGACCAGTTCATCCACATTGACCTCTTTGTTGATAAGTCCTTTTACGGCACCCCAGATAATGGGCCGCCCGTTGAAAGCCACGCATACCAGGGCCAACAAATTACCCAGGTAACTTGGAACCGGGTTGCCATAATCGATCATGTAGCTTACCAGCGCCAATGCGGCTGCGCCAAAAGAAATGTAAAAGTCCTTCAGTCGCAGGAGCTCCTGATAAACACCCAGTTTTGCATACCGTCCGATCATGAGCTTAAACCTATTTACTGAACTTGTTAAAAATGTCGATCACTTCGGTGATCAAATTCGCGGCATTGTCCTGCTCCTGGATGGCCGTAGCCACGCAGCCTTTCAAATGGTCTTCCAGGATGACCCCCCCCAGGGACCGCATAGCCCCGCTGGCGGCGGCAATCTGCTTGAGCACCTGCAAGCAGTCGCGGTCCTCAGCCACCATCTTTTTCAGACCGCGCACCTGGCCCTCTATCCGGTTGATGCGGGCAATCACCTTTCCATGGTCATCTCCACATAAAGCCATCGCTACCTCCTTATATACATATAGGGGGTATATGTATATAGCCAAGTGTTCCCCCAGTCAAGGATAAAGAGGATAAACTGGAAAGGGTTCTGTGGCCTATTGTAATAATTGCAGATTCTCAACAGGAAATGCAGACAGGTTAACTATAAGCGGGATATAACCACCCCATCAAGTATCCGCTTACCTTCAGAAGAATGAACGGTCGCCAAGGACTACGCCGCCTCTTTTTTGTGGATGCCCATTTCCACCAGGTTGAATGTCTCTTCGGTCGATTTCAAACACAGGGACCGCTTTTGATCGTTTGATTGAGCGCTCCCCGCAGCAAGCTGCGGGGAATCGTCACTCGTAAGGAATTTTTCTGTTGTTAATTCGCTCGCCAACCCTTCAGCCCCGATAAGTGGGATTTCCGCTACGCTCCAAAAAGCTACATGGAATGCGCTCGATGATCGGCTGAAAATACGCTCTGCTTCTCGGCGCGGCCTCAACATGGTTTCTCGCCTGAAGCTACGAATATTGAAGCCGCGGCCTGTGACCCTGTCTCACAAGAAGTGGCGCAGCAGTTGCCGCCGGCACTCTCCACATTGACATACGCGAGGCCCGCGGTCAGCAGCCATTTTTGGATATCCTCACGCTTGAAACCCATCCACCGGTCGTGATGCTCACGACGTAAAAACTCGAAGTCATGCTGGTCGAGATCAGTGATGACCAGACGTCCACCCGGCTTGAGAATGCGGGTCATCTCCTTTAGGGCCAAAGGCGGCTGCTCCACATGGTGGATGTACATATTCGCAAACGCATAATCCACTTGCTCATCTGCAATGGGCAGCTCTTCGGCTGTTCCCTGGCGGCAGTCCACTGCGTTGTTCGGTCCCAACTGCTTTTTCAGTTCCGCTAGCATCGCCGCACTTTGGTCCACCGCGATAACGTTAAGTCCCTCGGCAACCAGGCCCCCGGAAATAAAACCGGTTCCGGCCCCGATATCGGCGGCTATTTTTCCGGCTTCAAGATTGGCGACAGCAAAGGCCTTATCTCGGATGGCCTCTGAAAAGAAGGCCTTACGCATCGTGCTCCAGTCCCCGGCCACTTTATCAAAAAATGCTTTTGAACTCATAGTTCTGCTCCTTCATTCTATTGAAACAGCCCCCTCCCCCAGCCCCTCCCGCCAGGGGAGGGGAGCTACTAAAAGTTTTGCGGAGTAAATCCGATACCGGAGGCCCTAAGAAGACTCTGAAAACTCCCCTCCCCTGGCGGGAGGGGCTGGGGGAGGGGGAAAGCGCATGCTGAAAGCCTGACTCAATCAATAAACATCTAATCCGTCGGACAGGCCAATACCCCGTTTTCCTCCAGGTGGGCCCCTGTCATGGCATTCACCAGGCGGCCGAAAGCCCGTAAAACACCGGGCTGCTCTCTTTTTGGAATCGCCTCAAAAATCTGACTATAGTAGCGATCATTCAAACGGTTGATTTCGGTGCAGGTGTCCCGCCCCTGGTCGGTGAGCACCAACCAAGTATAGCGCCGGTCGGATGGATGCGGTACCCTGGAAACCAGGCCGATATTCACCAGCCCTTCAACCGTGCGGCTTAGGGTGCTCTTGTCCAACCCAAGTCTCTGGGCCAGTTTACCTGATGTGGTCTTGCCGAGATGCTCCATTTCCAAAATCGTATGGCACTGGGCCAGGGACACACCACTGCAGCAGGTGTTACCTTTTTGCTGGGTACCGACCAGCCTTTCAAACCTTCTTAAATCTCGTCGAAAATTTCGAACATCCGCCTGCTTCATGCTTCCTCCACTGGTGAACCGATCGCGATCTCTAATATTGAGATCTCCAATTGCACAACCATTCAGTTTCACTTACCAACAGTTGTATAATACAACCGTTGTGCTGTCAAACTATTTTCCATAAGTGGTCATTTCTCCGCGATCATCTGAAGGGGATTTTAAAAAAGGCGGCCCTGTGTATGGAAACCCTGATGCTGCCCGGAGTTGAAATTTAATCGCAGGAGGCCTATCAATACATTTTCAAAATCAATAGCCCGAGGGCATGGATGACATTCATAGAGACAATTCAATCCGGCCAGCCCGTCCTGACAGAAGGCGCCATGGTAGAGCGCATCCGCCGTAACCCGGCGGTTGAGCTTGATCCTGACATCGCCCACGCCGGTCTTGTCTACAGTGATAGTGGCCGCAAGGCCCTCGCACAAATATACCAGCAGTATCTGTCCATAGGTCAACGCCATAATCTCCCGATGTTGACCCTGGCCCCGACCTGGCGAGCCAATCCGGAGAGAATTGCCAAGGCGGGCTATGGCCCGGTTGATCACCTCAATCGAGATTGCGTCGAGTTCCTGAAAGAGATACGCGCCGGTTATGGTTCCTATCAAGAGCGACTTTTCCTGGCCGGCATGCTCGGTTGCCGCAATGACGCGTACAAACCACAGGAGGCCCTGGCCGCCGAAGAGGCCGAGCAGTTCCATGGGCCGCAGGTGGAGGCATTAGCAGCCAGCGGGGTAGACTTCATCAAGGCCGCCACGCTTCCGGCCGTTTCCGAAGCCCTCGGAATCGCGCGGGCAATTTCTCGGACCAGGATATCAGGCGTCCTTAGTTTCGTTATCCGGCCGGACGGGACCGTGCTGGACGGCACGCCCCTGCACGCAGCTGTTGCCCGGATCGATTCTTCAACAGACCGACCACCGGCATTTTATATGGTCAACTGCGTCCACCCGAAAGTGTTTATGCAAGCCATGACCGCCGAAAGCGCTGCGGACAGCAAGCTGACTGAACGGGTTTTTGGATTTCAAGGTAATACGTCAACCAAAAGTCCTGAGGAATTGGATAATCTGCCTTATCTGGACACCACTGAACCAGAGTCGTTCGCCGACCTTATGATGCAAATACACGGAACATTCGGGACGCGCGTTCTGGGAGGCTGCTGCGGCACTGACGACAGCCACATAGCACAAGTCGCTGCCCGCATGGCCAAGGAGACCCCATGACCATCGAATCCGCCTTTGCTTTTTCTATCGCTATGTTCATCCTGGCGGCCAGCCCGGGGCCCGGCATCTTTGCGACCGTGGCCCAGGCCCTGGCCGGCGGATTTCGCTCGGCCCTAGATGTCATATTCGGCATTGTCGCCGGCGACCTGGTATTTTTACTTTTGGCTGTTTACGGACTCTCCACCCTGGCCCGCACTTTGGGAGAATTGTTTGTGGTTGTAAAGCTTGCCGGCGGCGGCTACCTGATCTGGCTCGGCATCAAGCTGTGGCTGACCAAACCAATCCCACCTGGAAAACAAAACGTCGATAAACAGCAATCCAACAAACAACGAATGCTGGGCGGCCTGTTCATTACTTTGGGCAATCCCAAGGTCATTTTATTTTACGCCGGCTTTTTACCGACCTTTATGGACTTGGGCCGCTTGACTGTTGGGGATGTTTGTCTTGTTGCCGGACTGGTGGTTTTTGTATTGGTTCTAACCCTGGGCGCCTATGCCTGGTCTGCGGCCCGGGCCCGAGTTATTTTTACGAAGCCCCGCGCGATGCGCAATCTGAATCGGGGGGCCGGAACGATTATGGTGGGGGCGGGCGTCACCATTGCCACCCGTTAGTGTCCGTTCACAGGCGGCACCTTTTGGCCCGGCGCTGCGTTTTCGCTCTTATAAAATCCTCGACATAGCGTCTGCTATGCCTGCGGTTTTAAAAGCGCTCAGGCCTTGCTCCGAACCAAAATCTACCACCTGTGAACGGACACTCCTTTCTGATTGGGCGGCACCTTTTGGCCCGACGCTGCGTTTTCGCTCTTGTAAAACCCTCGACATAGCGTCTGCTATGCCTGCGGTTTTAAAAGCGCTCAGGCCTTGCTCCGAACCAAAATCTACCACCTGTGAACGGACACTCGTTTCTGATCGGGCAGCATCTTTTGGCCCGGCGCTGCGTTTTCGCTCTTGTGAAGTAATGGCGTAGCCAGTCACACTCTTTCGACATAGTGTCTGTTATGCCTGCGGGTTCAAAAGTGCTCAGGCCTTGCTCTGATCCAAAATCTACCACCTGTGAGCGGACACTTTTAGCTTGGCGACATCTTTTGATATGGCTTTTTAAAGGTCGAAATGCTCTTCGAAGGCTAGTATAACCCCCTCTTCAATGACCTTCATCCGGCGGGCGATTTTAGGGGTCATCGTCGCAAACACACCCCTGCCGGTTGCGCATTGTTCCCCGGCATCATTTTCTAAAACCGCTTCCATGATAGCCTCACGTTCGCTGTTAATCGCGGCAATGCGGCCGAAAACGTGCAAGGGCATCTCGACATAGGTGGGTCGGTGAAATTCGACTTGAATCGATTTGGTCAGGATCAACTTCTGGAGTAAATGGTGGGCCGACCAGCTCATCGATTCATCGAGTATCGTTGAAACAATACCGCCATGCAAAAGTTTGCGCCACCCGCAATGCTGCCGGTCCACCATCAGCCAGGAATGGACACTTTCACCATCGGTGTAAAAATCCATCTGGAGGCCATGTTCGTTTTCAGGGCCACAGGCAAAACAGTCGCGGCTGCCGTCAAAATTCCTCAATTTTTGCATTCCAGATTTATCAAACATATCTATTCCTTAGACAGGATGATGGCGTTAAGTGCTCAGTGCAGCAACCCGCTGGGAAGGTCTTACCGTAGCGGCTACAGGCATGTTCATACACCAAACATGCCACCGCCTTATGGGCGGTGCAAACACCCAAATAACCAATCCGGGCCCGTTTTTGTATTGTTTTAGAGCTATATTTTAAACCTCGCCGCTTTGCACCAACCGGGCGAAATGATCGAAAGATCGATCCCAGGTGGCCTCAGCGGCCGTCGAAAAACAACAGCCGGGCAGCTGACGCATGTTCAAATGATAGCGCAGACACTCGCAGCAGTTGCCTTTTCGGGCGCAGGGTTCATAGGTGCAGTTGCAATTCTGCATGTTCTGCTCTTTGTTGCACTCCATCTCTCCTCCTTGATGCCTTCGAAAAACACGCCCTTTTGTCCCACTCCAGCGTTGAGCTCAAATTGATATCCTCAAAATACGTGGAGTATTCCTCCGATATCAATTTTCGCCCGCCTTGGATTGAAACAAAATTGAGTATTTTTCAAAGGCATCATCTTGTAATAAATCTAATCGAAAGCGTATTGAATCTTCTATGTTTCTGAAACTGCAGCTTCCCGACCTGTGTTATCCTGACTTATGATCACGCCGGCAAATACAGTTGCCGCTGCCAGGTACTGCATGAAGTTGAATTTCTCACCCAGGATCAGCCAACCCATGATAATGGTAAAGACCGGTATCAGGTTGATGAAAGCCGTTGCCTGGCTGGCGGGCAGTTTGCTTACGCCGTAATTATAGCATCCATAGGCGCCCAGCGTCACCACGGCACCCAGATAGACAACCGCTCCGGTCGCGGTCGCTTCAAAGGTAGTCGGCAGCGTGGATTCCGGGAAGAGGGCCAGTGGCAGGAAAAAAACCGCCCCGACAAATGCTTGTATGGCCGTCAGAAAAAAAGGCGAATACCGGGATGTCAGGTATTTGCAGGTGGTGATGTAGCCGGCCGCACAGACCATGGCTAAAAATTCGAAAAAATTGCCCAAGGCCGGATTAGGGGCACCCTGGGATGCTTCCGCACTGATACTCAGCCAACAGGCGCCCACGATAGCCAGAAAAAAGCCGGCCATCATCCGTCGAGAGATAGTTTCTTTTAAAAAGATCCAGGCTACCACCGCCACGATCAGAGGGAGGGTCGCACAGATCATACCCATTTGCGAAGCCGTGGTGTTCACGACCGCCTTGGCTTCAAAAATAAAATAGAGGCAGGGTTCACACAAAGCCATAAAGGTAATCCGCCGGATATCGCCGCGCCGGTAATCAAGCTTTTTTAAAAAACCCGGCAAAAAAAACAGGAAGCAGGCGCTGGCTACCACCATGCGGCCAAAGATCACAAACATGGGATCGTAGCTTCTAAAGGCCAGCTTCAACGCAATAAAGGAGCTGGCCCATAATACCGTAGCAGTGAGCAGGCTAATGGTAGGTAACCAGTTTATCCGACTACTAAACATCAATATATCTCCTTCTTGATCCCCACGGAAATTTTCCTCTGGGGCCACACTTGACAACAAGACGTCACATTTAGCACCGTTTCATAAAAAATAAAACATCAGAGCCCTATTTTGCTTTAAATTTCCCATTCTGCTACGCTGACAAACTTGAATGCACTGGTCAAACTCTTAGGAAGGCCTTTATGGGAAAAAATACCCGCTCAGAAATCCAGTTTAGATCTGCCATGGATACGGCCGCTAGAATTCTGGCTGGTCGCAGCCACACGTCCAGTGAACTAGCCCGCAAGCTGAAAAACCGGCGGATCAAACCGGATATCGTGGCGCAGGTCGTGTCAGAATGTGAACGTTTGAATTACATCGACGATGCGGATACCGCGCAGCTGTACCTGCAAGAATTGAAAAGAAAGGGCTATGGCAGACGGTATGCGCGTAGCGCCATGCGTAAGAAGGGGATAGACGCCGGGACAATCGAGAGCTGTTTGGAAAATGGCTATCCCCATTCCGAGGAAATCGATAGCGCTGCGGCTATGGCAGACAAGAAACGGGCAACCTTTAAACGCGAGAAAGACCCCCGTAAGCGTAAATCGAAAATCTACCGCTACCTTTACAATCGCGGTTATTCTCCCGACACTATTACGTCTGTAATCAGCGGGATAGTTAAAGGCATCTAGATCTGCAGCACTTCAGTACCGTTCGTTGCCCTATTGTTTGAAGGATGCCATCAGCGCTACCACAAAATCCCACAATTTGCCCATGGAGGGGATATTCAACTTTTCGTCCGGAGAGTGAAGATTTTTCATGGTCGGACCAAAGGAGATCATCTCCATCCCCGGGTATCTTGACCCGATGACGGCACATTCCAGACCGGCATGGATAACCTCCACAACCGGTTCCTGGTCAAAGCAGGCCTTATAAACCTGCCGACACCGCTCGAGTAGCGGTGCATCCTCCTCTACCGGCCAGGCAGGATACTGGTTGGTTGTTTTTGCATCCGCCCCAAGCATAGCCACCACAGCCTCAACCTGGGCATTGAGCGCCCCAAGTCGCGACATCACGCAGCTGCGTTGACTCACCAGGATAGAAACCTGGCTGTGCTCGAAGCCGATCACCGCTGTATTGCAGGAAGTTTCCACGCGCCCGATCTCTCCGGGGACGGTTTCCAAAACCCCGTTCGGCATGGCCAGCAGTGCACCAATCACCTCAGCGGTATTGTGTGCGGATAGGGCCTTTTCATCCGCCTTGCCGGTTACCCTTTCAATTTTTACAGCGAGATTATTTTCGGTGGCTTTGTACTCGGATGCTATTTCGGATGCCAATACATTCACCCGCTTCTCGACTTCCGCCAGGGCGTCGCCGGGTAGCGCAATCGTTGCCTCGGCTTCGCGTGGTATGGCATTGTGCTTGGTCCCCCCCCTTAGCGCCAAGAGACGGATATCGCTGCACCGGGCCGCAGTCGCCAGCAGCCGCGCCAGGACCTTGTTGGCATTGGCGCGATGTTTGTCGATATCGATACCGGAATGACCGCCACGCATGCCGCCGGTACGAATGTCGACGATTACATAACTTTCCGGTAAACCGGCCAGCTCGAATTCGCGGGTCATCAGGGTGTCGATGCCACCGGCGCATCCCACGGTAAAGACGCCTTCATCCTCGGAATCGACATTCAAGAGAATGCGGCCCTGGATGAAATTATCCGGCAATTTCTTGGCACCTATCAAACCGGACTCTTCGTCCACCGTAAAAAGCAGCTCCATGGGCGGGTGTTTCACCCCAGGGTCGGTGACCAGCACCATCCCCAGGGCAATCGCCGCGCCATTGTCGGCGCCAATCGAGGTGTTTTCAGCGGTCAACCACTCTCCCCGGGTTACCATTCGGATGGGATCATTGGAAAAATCGTGTTTGGAATCAGGCGTTTTTTCACACACCATATCCATATGGGCCTGGAAAATGACACCGGGGGCAGCCTCATAACCGGGTGAAGCCGGCACATCGATAATCAAGTTGCCCGCCTCGTCGCTGCGGTGGCTGTAGCCGTTTTGCGCCGCCCATTCAATTAGCCAGACCGCAATGGCGGCCTCGTCTCCACTGCAGCGGGGGATTTCGTTTATTTTTTCAAAACAATCTATTATTTCGCGTACCTTGGCATTCATATGAACTCCCTGTCCTTGCAAGACTTCCGGGCTATTTATATCGAGTCGGCCTATAAATTGTCATACCACTAATGATTCCAAATTAAAACTGGTCGATGGCGCGCCTGAGGCTTGCAATATCGCGAACTTGTATTAAGTTATCTAAAAATTGAACCCGGAGGGAATCACGAATATGAACGTATCTTTAAAAGAGGAATTTGCCCAGGCCGAGCCCAACGAGTTGTTGCCCCAGAACCTGCCCCACAAATGGCTGGCCTATATCGGCTGGAAGGTCAATGACTTTCTACAGCAATATGCGGATATTGAATCCGACCCGGACAAAGCCGCCGACAAAATCAGGTTCGATCCGGATATCCTGGACATCGTCACCAAGCTCTACATTGCCGTCCATGGTGACCATGAAATAGATACCAGCGATATCAGCAATATAATGGAATTCCAGCGGACGACCCAAAAAGGAGCCATCAATTATTGCCTGGCGGTTTACCGGGAGTCGTTGGGCCGTGATTCCGATATCGCGTTCGAAAAGCCCGCCCTTGATACCATCCTTACCAAACCGCCTGAGGCCTACGATTGTCACAACCTTATGGAATGGGCCCGCAAAAACAATTGCAAGGACTGCTCCGGTTGCTCCCCGCAAACCGAACCGTTTGCGGAGATGAAGCCGGAAAACAACTAGAAGCCATCTTAAAAAAGTTTTTTGGCCCAATCACGGCGTTGGGCGCTCGGTTCAGATCCTCGAAATACTTACATGTATTCCTCCGGGCTTAACCTCGCGTCCGCCTTGACCTTGAACCAAAATCCAATTCTTAAGATAGCTTCTAGTGGATCCCAGGTTCAGGGTTACCCGTTCAAGGTTCTGGGTTAAAACCTTTGAACCTCTGAACCCAGAACCTTTGAACCTATCGTCCCTTCCCCATCACCGCCGCCGACACCTTCGCGGTAAGGCCGTAAATGGTTTCAGCCAGTTCTTCTGAAAGCAGTCCGGTACCGCACGCCGGGGTAATCAGGCTCTGTCGCTGTAACAACTCCCGATCGACACCCAACGCGACCAGACGCTCCCAAAGTTCATAAAGGCGGGCCAACAGGGAATCCCCGGTTTCAGCGAAGGCTGCCTCGCTGGTAGGCACGATACCCCACGCAACCCTACCACCACGCCCCAAAAACGCCTAGAGTTCTGCCGGGTAGTAAATCATGGATTCACTGAAGCTGTGGGCGTCAAAGCTAACAATATCGGTCCCGGTTTCAAATAAAAGTGACCAGTCGGTGGCATCACAAGAATGGATCCCGACCAGGGCCCCGCGCTTGTGGATAGCACCGATCACCTGGTCCAAGCTCTCCAGAATCATCTCTTTTGTAAGGGTAATGTGGGCGTGGGTACCGTAGGCGGCCACGGTGGGATCATCAATAAACAAAATGACCGGCAGCCCGATCGCGGCCAGCCGGGCGCACTGCCAGCCGGCATGGAGTGCCAGGGTACGGACCACCAGGTCCCGGAGCTCTTCATTGTAATAGGCCAGGTTGCCATCCCCATCTTTCAGCTGGAACCCCATTGTCAGCGGTCCCACTACCTGCCCTTTGATGAAACGGGCTGCCGCCGGGTCGGTCTTAAGATCGTCGATAAACGCATTAAAGCCTGAGGCGGCATCGGCACCAAAGGCAAAGCGCTCCATGGCTTCAACCGTTCCTCGCTCCGCCGCCAGGCAGATCGAATAAAATGCGGTCAACCGTTCCGGCCAATCGTGCGCCGACGTGTCAAACCGGGCCTCATCGCCGTGAACTTTCAACAACCCTGTATCGACCAGGCAGCGAAAAGCCTGAAATATGAGACCTTCCTGGACGCCCCGCTGGGGCAGCTGCGGCCAGTGGGGAATCAGGGGTAGGTGGTGTTTAATCATCGCCAGGGCTGCCGCGGCATCCTTGAAAGGAGTGCTGCCGATCCCAGTGGCAATTCCACCGGGAAGTTCGGGTTTAGGTTGTTTCAAATGGGAATTCATACAATGTCAGTGTAATTAATCTATCGTTATAGACTTTCGTTTCTGGAAATTTTACCTTTACTCGTCATGCCGGACTCGATCCGGCATCCAGGTTTACATCCGATAGAAACACTGGATACCGGCCTGCGCCGGTATGACAATCAAAACCCCGCTTGGTTCAGTTCCGAATACTAAAGGTAGGGTTTAATCGCTTTATAGAAATGCCCGGCCAGAATGGTATAACCTTCACTGTTGGGGTGAATCGGATCGCTCATCAAATTTGAGCGTCCCATGATGTCAGTATAGACGTTGGGTATGAGAACCGAGCCGGTTTTGACGGCCAGCTCTTCGTACGCGGTCCCAAAGCCCCGCCCGTAAAAAGGGATGTCGATACCACCGACCACCACCAGGGCACCCCGGTCCTGGATCATCTGGATAATGCGCTCCAGGTTTTTAAAGGCGGTCTCCTTCGGAACCCGGTTTTTAAGATCGTTGCCCCCCAAGGTCAACAGGACCATACGGGGCTCTTTGGCCAGCACGGTATCGATGCGCGCCAGCGCGCCGGTTGTGGTGTCGCCGGGCACGCCCAGATTGATAACCGGCCGCCCGATCAGGCCCGAGAGTTGGGACGGATAATCCCTCCCCTGGCCGGCACCGGTACCATACGTCAGGCTGTCTCCAAAGCAGACAATGGTCTTACCGGTCGGTTTTGCATTTCTGATATCATGTGAGGAAGACGACAGCCACTGGTATCCTATAAACAGTACCAGCAGGCATCCTACGGCAAGGCCGACGTTTTTCACCTTTTAAAAACCCCTTCTTTCAAAAAGTGTCGTATCTGTTCTAAAACTGATTGATTGCGCATGATGAAAGTGTGGCCCGCCTCTACAACCAGGAAATCGGTCATCTCTTCCAGCTTTGCACTTTTGACCGACACCTTGCCGTCATCCTCACCGGGTATAAATGGCGAAAACCACGGATCGGAAGAACTTTTGCCGGTGATGACGCCTACCGTGGCATCGATCTTGTCCAGTGTGTTGGGCAGACTCTTGGCATCTGTCCCGAGCTGCTGTCCCGCCGGGCCCATCATCCATTGATAAACTTTAAGGTCCCGGAGGTTGTCGGCGATTTCGCTGCCTTTGTTGGGAGGGCTGAGCATGACGATTTTATCAAGATTTTCGATAGTGTTGTCCTGCAGGTAATATCGAACCAGTATCCCGCCGAGCGAATGGGTTACGAAATGAATCTTGCGGGCCCCTGCGCGGCGACAGACCTTGAGGCCTTTGGAGACATGCTCATTGGCCAGATCTTCGATGGACTTTTTCGTGGATGGATAGCTTTGATTCCAGACAATATAACCTTCTTTACGGAGGTCCTTCTCCACCTTACCCATGGCATATTTGGTCCGGCCCATGCCGTGCAATACAATGACGCATTCGTCCCGCAAAGCTTTTCCCTCCGCCCACAAGGTTGCCGGATGAAGGCATCCCAGGCAAAAACAGATTCCGATGGTTGATAGTAATCTGGACATGAGAAACAATTAAGGTAACTCGTAAGCCATCAGCAACACCCGGAAAGGTAAATGATCAAAGGTTTTGGTCTCCCCCTCCCGGAATCCCAGCTTCTGGTACCACCGCTTCAACTCAAAAAAATCAGCGATAATTCCGATGCCGATGCGGGGAACGCCCAGATTAGCGGTTTCGTGAAATACACACTCAACGAGGCGGCGGCCAACCCCCCGGCGCCTTTGCGCAGGCAACACGGATAATCGCTCGAGGTAGACCATCTGCGGGTTGGCGTGTTCCATTGCCACGCACCCAACAGGAGCATCTTCCGACTCCGCAACAAAGTAGCGGACATCCCGGGCCAGATCGCTCTCTATCCAATCGGGCGTGCAATTGGATGGATGTTTCGGACAGTTTGCCGGGGTCAAGTTGAACCGGTGGGCCACATCCGCATGTGATTTCTTGATAATCGCCGCCAGCAGGTCGATATCTGCTTTTCCTGCCGTTCTAGTCGTCTCGTTTGTCTGCATTCAGGCCTAATTCAAGGTATATGGCGCCCTCAACCGGATTATAGCGATAGGCATCGATCGGTTTGAATCCCAACTCGGCATACAGCGCATTGGCGGCTTTCATCGCTGGCACCGTATCCAGCCGCATGCGATCGTAACCGATTTCGCGGGCGGCCTCAATGATTGTTTCGGCAAGCTGCCGGCCGACGGCCCGCCTCCGGAAGGCGGGCCGCACATACAGGCGTTTCATCTCGCACATGCCGTCTTTAAAATAGCGCAGCGCTACGCATCCGGCCGGCTGGCCATCCACCAGGGCAATGTACAGTCGGCCCCGGGGCGGGGCGTAATGGGTATCGATATGCGCCAGTTCTTCATTAAAATCCTGAAAATCGAGATCAAACGACAGAGACTCGGCATATTCCCGAAATAGCACACTTGCCATCCGGATGTCGTTTTCTGTTTGTGCAGTCCTAATATCTAACATGATTACTGTTGCCGGAACGCCCATGTTCCTGCTTTGAAATGTTCAGCCCGTCATTAGGCCCCTTGGGCCTCGGACCTTTGAGCCCTTATAGATGTGCATGGCAAATGACTTTTCTTTTCATTCGAGCGGCTATTCGGAAAGGTGCCCGTCGTTTCGTATAACCACGCGACTTAATACGCTGTGTTTCGCTACATCGATCTGTAAATCGATGAAACCGTGCTCTTGCGTTTCCATGCAGTAACCGGCAATGAATTCATCCAGGGACAGCCGTTGATCCTGTACCGGCGGAAACAGCGCCATTTCCAAGGCATATTTTATTCCATGGGGCATCCCGTCCGAACCGAAAATGAGATCTTTGCCTGGCTCAAAACCGACGTCATCGATCAACATGCGAAAAGGATTATTGCGGGCACAGTAGTCCCTGGACAGCCGGTCTTGATACTGGACGGAATCATAATTGAAGTTGGGCTGCATGGACAGCACCACCCCGAGAGACCGGGCCCGGCGGGCAGCGGCCGCCGAAATGAACTGGCAATGCTCGATACGCACCTTGGATGGAAGTTTACCCCGTGTGCTTTTCACCTTTTCCAGAGCCGTGATCACCTGTTCTGTGGCCGCATCGCCGATGGCATGGATGGCCGCCGGTTTTCCCAAATCAGATATCGTATCAATAATTGCGGTGAGTTCATCTGGCGTGTAGATCAAAAGGCCGTGGCCGCCTTCCAGATAGGGTTCGTCTAAAGCGGCCGTCCGGGGCCCCAGGGCGCCGTCCGTAAACAGCTTGATGCCGAACACCTGCTTTTTCGATTCAGCATCAAGGGCTGCATAGAGATTCAGATCGGCCCAGAAACGGGTCCGGTCGAGGTAACCGAATCGGTGGTAGTAATCGATAACCGCCGCATTCGGCAGCAGCATCTCTTCCGCATACCAGATACCCTGGCGATTCAGGTACTCATTGAATACCTTCACCAGATCAGCACTTCCGGGCTGGATATTCACGATGAATTTAAAAATTTCAGGAAGATTTGTTTCCACCCAGTCAGGATCTTCAATATGGGCCACAATCTCGGGATAACCCTCTGCAAACCTCTCTTGGGCGGCGGTGTTCATCAAAAAACTGTGTAGGGATACGTTGCATATCAGTACCGGTTGCAAACGATCCAGTTCTTCTTTTTCGAATGTGTAAAGGCTGTTGTTCCAACCAAAAACAACTGTGACCGGCGTCTTGCTGGCGCGGATCAACTCCAGGGCTTGTCTTTTTTTGAGGACTGTCCTCAAATCCAGGCTTTTGCTCAAAGCCGCGTAAAGCGAGGGATGGGTATGGTGGTCTTTTAACAGGGGAATTCGTCTTTCATGCATCATGCTACCGATATTCTAACCTCCCGATTTGTACCCATCAGTGATCCCATTTTTCAAAGCGGGGCACCCAACGGGGAACCTGGTCCCGGTAACTACGATAGGGGTCGCCGAACCGCGAGATCAGGCCCTTTTCTTCCACGAGGGGTAAATATAACATGTTCCCGCATATAAAAACCAGGGTCCACAGGAAAATAAGCCACGAGTTGAAGAGGATGCTTTCGCCCAGCAGCATAACGATGACACCTGTGATCATCGGGTTACGAACATAGCGGTAGGGGCCCAGGATGACAAGTTTCTGAGGCGGATCCCACGGGGCGGGCGTCCCCTCCCCGCGAGAGGTAAAAAGTGTTACCGTTCGAACTGCCAGGTACCCACCGGCCGCAAAGAACATACAGGCCGCATAAAACGTGAACTCAGCCGGGTTTTGAAAATCGGCGGCAAAGCTGGATCCATCCGCCAAAAGCAGAATAGCTGTCGAAACGAATACCAAGACCGTGCCCGGCAAAATGATGATGGTCTTGATCAATCCCCAGTTCATGTGTTTCTCCAATGGCTATAATGTAAAGGTAAAAATGAAAATTGACCCGATCAGCGAGCGCATTCCCTTTCGCTTATTGGAGTGCAGCGCAAATCCCGCTTACCGGGCTGCAGGGTTAACGAGCGAATCTAAAACAGCAAAATTCCTTGCGGGGGCCGATACCCCGCAGGAAGCTGCGGGGAGCGTTCAATCCTCACGCCTAATGCGAAGCCTTTCCGCATCCATGGTAAGTTCTATTGTCCAAAGTAACGGTTACCGAACTTTCGAAATGGTCTCCCCGCATGGTATCCCGGCAAGGTTGGCCGCGGATGGATACTTCCAAGGTATGGTCGCCGTTGCCGGTGCGATATAGTGTTGTCCGGCGCACTGCTTGACTCTCTGGTTCAGGTGTATCGAATTCATACCGACTTTGGCCGTAATCGCTCACGAACACGATCTTCCGCCCCCTGGTAATCTCCAAGTGCCAGCCTGGTTCGTTACCGACCGCCCTGAAATCGACGCCATTTAATTTAGCATGTTCCCAGATGGCCAGAGCACGATTGTTGCGGCAGTTGAAGTTATTACCCGGCATTTGAAGGCGTGCCTCATCCCCTTTGCTCCAGAAGGTGGTTTTGCAGTCGCTATACTTCATGCCTGATGCAGCCGGCACCTGCGGCAGACTGATGGTTTGGCCCGGTAAAAACAGCCATGCCCGGTTACTTTCGATCCTCACCGGGAAACGGTAAGCCTCGGTACATTCAAATACGAATGTTCGGGCCGGCATCGCCGTATTCGTCCTCTTGGCGCCTTTCGCTATACACCCCGCCAGCAATAACCCGGACATGATAGTAATGAATATTGATCGCGGCTTCATTTTCCTAAATGTTCTTGTTTCTATCCGGCTCTGCTTCCATTGGGTACCTGCCTCTCTGGAACAGCTAATGCCGGATCGACACCGTCTGCATACCCGATATCAAAAAGCATGCCTTCCGACACTTCGCCCATCATCTTGCGCGGTTCCAAGTTGACTACGAACAGCGCTTGGCGGCCTTCAATCTCGGCCGGGTTATCCCGCTCCTGCTTGATACCAGCCAGAATGGTCCGCTTATGATCGCCCAAATCTACGATCAGTCGGACCAGTTTGTTAGACCCTTCGATATTCTCCACCCGTAAAATGGTTCCCACCCGAATATCGATCTTATCAAAATCTTCGAATGCAATCGTCGGTTTAATCGCCGCAACTTTCATATCACCCCCTGATTGAATATCCCAATTCTGAAGTTTAATGGTTTTAGCCGCTCATAGAGGCGGTTTTAAAAGCTTCAATCGGACTCAAGATCAAGGCGGGTGGGTGATTTAAACCGGAGGTGCCAGCGAAGCCAATGCCTTGCGTGGTAAATACTAATAGTATTTCGAGGATTTGAATCACCCGCCCAACGCAGTTATTGAGTTCGAGGGGAGCTTTTAAAACCGCCTCTAACTGAAGGTTGCCATCATCCTGACTACCCGTTTACGCGGCATGATGCGGGTTAGGTTGGTGACCAGCTTATTTTTCATCCCGGAGACAACCGTTGGTTTGGCCCTTTCCGATAGAGCCTGCAGGGCGGTCTCAACCACCTCCTCGGGGGTCTGGGTGATAGCCGCCGGCGGCCGGTTGGTTTCATCGCCGCCAGCCCGGTCGTGAAAATGGGTGGCCGTCACGCCGGGACACAACCCCATGACATAGATGCCGCGCGCTTTCTGTTCGTGCCAGAGGGTTTCGGTAAATGAAGTAACAAAGGCCTTTGTGGCGGCGTATGTTCCGGCAGATGGCATGGGCATGAACGCCAGCGCCGATGAGACATTGATCAGGGCATCGCCTTTATCGGCCTGCTGGAGAAACGCGTGCGACAATGCCACCAGAGCATTGCAATTAAGGCGCATCATTGCTTCAAGCCGCGGCAGATCGGTTTTGAAAAAAGCTCCGAAGACGCCGTAACCGGCATTGTTGATCAACATATGATACCGATCGGCCGCCAAGGTCGTGGCTATGGACGCGATACCCGTGTCGGTAGACAAATCCGCCACCTGGTACGCATGCTTGCCTTCACCCAACTCCGTCACCAGTTCCTGTAGGCGCCCCTCATTGCGGGCGACAGCCATAATGGTGTAGCCCTCAGTCGCCAGCTTATGGGCGAAAGCCCGGCCGATGCCTTCACTGGCCCCGGTGATCAACACCCTTTTCTGGTTGTTATTCAAGTTGTCCTCCTTGCTTTGCCCGAGTCCCAATATTTGAAAACCATCTGGCTGCTATAGCCCACAACACGTTTAGCAATACAATCACGCCGACGACCACGACCGCAATCGCCCAAAACCAAAAGCATATGACGAGTGCGGTCTGATATCCCACAACAGCACCGAAGACCATGGCCAACAGGAAAAAAATAGCACCAATCAAGAAAATGGCAAACAGAATATCCTGGAAATAGAACCAAGTGGGGTCATTGGCCCGATGCAGAGCGGCCCGGCAATAGGGACAAGCCCCAACCTTTTTCAGGGCATAGGTTACCCGGAACCGGGGGGTTCTCAAAAAGCCGATCCGGGCTTGGCAGGCTGGCCATTGCATGGTTGGACTCCAACATTCATTCCAATTTCAGAACGTAACATACACAGTGTATAGAAACTGTCTCAAAAAACGGATTTTGGTTCAAGGTCCCTTCTACGCTCTGCGAGCTACGCCCGACAACAAGACTTTTTTGAGATAGTTTCTATTCTATCAGGTGCATGAATTTAAGATTGGCTTTGGGAAAGGCGTAATCATCCACCTGCGCCGGGCGGATCCAATCAAAGTCAACCGGCCCGTTCAGGCGGACCCGGCTGCCGGGCTGCGCCTGACAAACAAAGGCCTCCAATGTGATTTTGAAATGAGTATAGGCATGGTTGACTCTGGTGAGGCGTCGGTCGATTTTGACCTTGAGCCCGGTTGTCTCCCGGATGGTGCGGATGCATCCGGCGGCAGCCGTTTCTCCCGCCACCAGTTCACCGCCGGGAAACTCCCACAGACCTCCCAGCAAGCCCTCTGGTTTACGCCGGGTTATCAGGAGCAGGCCCTTTTTTCGGATCACCCCCGCGACCATGTGTAGCGTGGGGACCGGCTTGCGCTTTTCCTTTTTGGGGAACTCATCCACGCGGTCGCGCAGAAAGCTGATGCACTCTTTTTGCACCGGACACTGGTCACACAGCGGCTTGGCCGGCTTGCAGATCAAAGCGCCCAATTCCATAATCGCCTGGTTAAAATTGCCCGGCTGCTTCCGGTCCAGCAATGTGCCCGCGATACCCTTGAACTGCTTGTATGTTTTCGGTTGGTTGACCGGATCTGCGACCGCAAAAAGCCGGGCCAATACCCGTTTGACATTTCCGTCCACCACCGCGTAGGGGTGACCGAAGGCCAGACTCTGGACAGCCGCGGCGGTGTATTCGCCGACGCCCGGAAGCTGTATAAACGTCTCCCAATCCTGGGGAACACTCCCGCTGTAGTCATTCGTAACTATGCCGGCAGCCCGGTGAAAATTACGGGCCCGGGCATAGTACCCCAGGCCTTCCCACATCTTAAGGATATCCTGGAGGTCAGCTCGGGCCAAGTCTTCTATCGTGGGAAACCGCTCGAGAAACCGGTGATAATAAGGGATAACGGTCTTCACCTGGGTTTGCTGGAGCATCACCTCGGAAAGCCAGATTCGGTAGGGATCCCGGGTTTCACGCCACGGCATATCCCGCTTGTGCTCTAAATACCAGCGAATCAGGGCCTTTCGAATTCGCTGTGTTTTGGCATTATTTATTTTCAAGATATGTCCAAATTATTATACTTGTTTGGTTGACCGTTTCTAATAACAAACGTCAGATTTTGTTTCAGAACAAGGCCTGAGTGATTTTGAAACCGCAGGCATAGTCAACACTATGTTGAGGATATCAAAATTGCGAAAACGCCGTTATGGTGCAAAAGATCGCGGTTGTGAATAGACACTTACGGCCATAAGAGGGCTGTAGCTCTTTTCCCCAGGATAAAGTCATTGAAGACAACCTTTGCGGCGGTTCCGGCCATACCATAGCAGACATGCAGGGGCAGCAAATGCTCTTCCCGGGGATGGCAATAGCGGGCGTGCTCGGCCTGTTCCCACTCAATCAGGCGCCTCTTGCGTTCATCAGCCTCGATGTCAGGATCGGTACAAACATCTTGCAGCCACTGACCGAAACTATCGTTTTTCTTGTCCGGCAAGTAGTTATCACTGAATGAAAACGCCCGCATATTGTGAAACGAAAACCCCGATCCAATGGTTAGAATGTTTTCCGCGCGAAAGGATGACAACGCCTTCCCGAGCCGAACATGCTTCCCTGGGTCCAGACCCTGTACCAGCGACAACTGCACACAGGGTATCGTGGCCTCGGGGTACATGAGTTTCAGCGGCACGAACAGCCCGTGATCGAAACCTCGCTCTTCATCCAGTTGTGCCTTGAAATTGTGGTTGTTTAGCACCCGGTGAATCCTGGCCGCCAACTGTGATTCGCCCGGGGCCGGATATTCAATCCGGTATGCTTCCGCCGGAAAACCATAATAGTCATATACCAGCGCAGGTTTTTCGGCGGCGGTGATGGTAGGCTGTCCCGCTTCCCAGTGGGCGCTGATCAGCAAAATGGCATCCGGAGCCCCTAGTTCGGTGGGAATGGCTCGCATGAAACGGATCATTGCGCCGTGGCCCTTCTTCCCAAGCAGTGGCAAGGGCCCGCCGCCATGGGGAAGGTACAAAATAGGAGCACGTTTGTTATTATCTTTTGCAGTCATGCGTACCTGGGAGATTCCGGTTACAATCCAGTTAGAAAGGGTTCAAGGGTTCAAGGGTTTTAAACCCTTCACCTGGCCCCTCGGCCCCTTGAACCCTGATTTATACCTCTCCCACCGTCTTGAACTTCTCCGGCGGCGCCCCGCAGACCGGGCATTTCTTTGGTATCTTCTTGTCGGTGACATACCCGCAAACCTGGCAGACATGATAGGCTTTCACCACATTCTTGATCACGTGATAGATCGCCCGTTCGTAGAGTTTCGCATGGTAGGCTTCCGCGTCCCGGGCATGGCTGAAGGCCAGGACCGCGGCCGTCTCGCCTTCGTCCTCGGCATCCTTGATAAAATCAGGGTAGGTGTTTTCGCTGACGGTTTTCTCCCTCTGAAAGGATGCTTCCAGGTTCGTGTCGGTGTCTTTCACCAATATGTCTTTCACCAGGTTCAACTGCCGGGTGGCATGGACCCTCTCCGCCTCGGCAATAGCGCGGAACAGCAGGGCGATTTGAGGCTCCTGCTCCTCGTCTGCTTTCTCGGCATATGCCAGTAGTCGGAAATAGGCCTTGGCCTCTCCCACGAACGCCGTCAACACATTTTGCCTTGTCTTTGCCTCCATCGTCGCCCCCACTGAATAAGATTGTTAGCGGTTATCTAATGAAATACCTTCTTGAGATCGCCTCTAATCGGATTCGATCACCGTACGTACCGCACAATAGCGTTTTCCACTGAGTCGCCCCAGCGGATCCAGGGCCTGCCAGGCCACTTCGCGTTCATTGGCCCGCAGGCCGTTTTTAAAATGGATCAATTGAATGCGACCGAGTACCAGATTGTCGGCATATCTCCAGGTCACTGTGCCGCCCAACTGCAAGACCCTGGCCATGGTGTTGATACCGTCTGGCAGCCAGGCAATTGTAGATATGTTTTAACAACCCCTGGTCTATGGGTCAACGGTGTTCATGGAAAATAAAGGCCGGATTATGAAGGGAAACCACCGGTAGGCGGCGGCAGATAGAAGCTATTATCAGAACGGACAGGTTAATCTGCGAAACGCTCAAGGAAATGAGTGTCGATATTACCACTGATGTAGTCCGGATCAGCCATTACCCGGCGGTGAAACGGGGTGGTGACCTGAATGCCCTCGACTTCAAACTCCGCCAGGGCCCGATCCATGCGGCGGATGGCAGCCTCCCGGTTTTCGGCCCAGACCACCAGTTTGCCGACCAGTGAATCGTAAAAGGGCGGAACCAGGTAGCCACTGTGGATGTGAGTGTCCATGCGGACACCCGGGCCGGCCGGGAGGACCAGTGTTTCGATAACACCTGGAGAGGGCATGAAATCATTGTCCGGATCGGCGGCGTTAATGCGGCATTCGATGGACCAACCGTTGATGCTGACATCTTCCTGACGGTGGGTCAGCGGTTGACCGGCCGCGATACGGATCTGCTCCTGAACGATATCGATCCCGGTAATCATTTCGGTAACCGGGTGTTCGACCTGGACCCGGGCATTGACTTCCATGAAATAGTAGTGCCGGTCCTTGTCCACTAGAAACTCCATGGTCCCGGCGTTGGTGTATTCAAGCGAGCGGGCCACCCGGATGGCGGCGGCCCCCATCTCTGCCCTTAAGTCTGCATCGATAAAGGGCGAAGGCGCCTCTTCGATGAGCTTCTGGTAGCGCTTTTGAATGCTGCATTCGCGTTCGCCCAGATGGATGCAATTGCCATGTTTATCGGCCATGATCTGCAATTCGATATGCCGGGGCTTTTCGATGTATTTTTCAAGATAGAGGTCAGGGTTGCCGAAAGCCGCCCGAGCTTCACCGGAGGCCGTGGCAAAAGCCTCGGACAATTGGATGGCATCATGGGCAATCCGCATTCCGCGGCCACCCCCACCACCGGAAGCTTTGATGATCACCGGATAACCGATGGATTCAGCAATCACCGTAGCTTCATCCGCGGAACCGACCACCCCATCACTACCGGGGATGATCGGTATCCCGAGTTTCTTGAAATGTTCCCGGGCGGCCGACTTGTTGCCGGCCAGGGCGATACTGGCAGCTTTTGGACCGATAAAAACCAGTCCATTTTCTTCACATGCCCGGGCAAAATCAGGATTTTCCGACAGAAACCCGTATCCCGGATGCACGGCATCCGCACCGCTTTCCTTGGCAGCAGCGACAATGGCCTCGATATTGAGGTAGCTTTTGCGGCTCAAAGCCGGCCCGATATGGACGGCTTCATTTGCCAGGCGAACGTGCAGGGCATCTTTGTCCGCATCTGAATAGACCGCCACGCTGGCCACGCCCATCTCCCGGCACGCCCTTACCACCCGCAGAGCAATCTCGCCTCGGTTGGCTACCAGAATTTTTTTCAACATCGGGAAAGCTCCTTAGTTTTTCTAAATGCCGCACGACATCGTTAGTGTTGGCTATCGCCCACTGCAAAGGCGTTACACCCTAATTGGTTCTAATTTCCCTTTGTGAGGCGCCGAGCATCGCAGGAAAGGGCGATGGAGCGAAGTGCTTGTTTGAGCGCAGCGAGTTGTGCTGAGCGCGCCCTTTTCGAGAAGCGCAGGGCAGCCCGCAGGGCCGCCTAACAGGTCGATATCTTTTGGTTACTTTTCTTTTTCGGAAAAGAAAAGTAACGAAGCATCATAAAAAAATGATCTTTCTCAACTGATACTGGGGGAGGTAGACTAGGTGCCCAAGACCTAAGATTCCACCTCAATTTCAATAATAGCCTGGTCCTTCATTACCATGTCTTCATCATCAAACAAAATCGCCTTTACAGTGCCGGCCTTCTCGGTTTTGATTTCGGTAAAGATCTTCATGGACTCGATAATGCAGACGACTTCTCCAGCCGCTACGGTCTGCCCCTCCTTGACCAGGGGCGGAGCATCCGGGTCGGACGCCCGGTAAAAAGTTCCCATCAAAGGCGATACTACCGTATAGGTGTTGTTTTCCACGGGCCTCTCCTCTTCCGTATTTCAACCTTGTATATGAAGGCGGGACCATAACCCGCATACTGTCTCAGGCAATTATCCAGGGTTCCATCGCCATCCAAATTGGAAATATACTTGACATATATTTCACATATATGTCAAGTATATCCTCATCCTCAAACCCAGCGCTGGAATCAAACTATGCCGCAAGACACCAAACAGCCCCTGGCTGTGACTGCTTACCAGTTGATTTACCGCAACATTATGACCCTCAAATATGAACCGGGTCAACGTCTGGAAGAAAAACAACTCGTCGAACGACTCGGTATCGGGCGCACCCCGATCCGTGAGGCCCTCATGCACCTGTCGGCCGATTTTATGGTCGAGTCCCAGCACAACAAAGGATTTATCGTCCGCCCCATCACGCTGCAAAATACCAAGGCCTCGTTTGCAGCTCTGAAAATCCTGGAACTCGGGGTGGCCGAATTGGCCGTTCGCCAGGATCCGGGCGCCCTGGTCGACGATATGTCGGCGGCCAACGAAGAGGTAAAAAGAGCCATCCGCAACGATGATGTGCTGGCCATGGTCGAGGCCAACAGCGAGTTTCACAGCGCCTTTGCCCGCACCAGCCGCAACGATTACATCATCCAGAACCTCCACAAGGTCCGTTGTGAAACCAACCGGCTGGCGTACCTGTCATTCAACAACGAAGTAGACCCATTGCGGTCGCTCCCGGAACACTATGAAAGTGTTATCACACATCACGACACCATCATCGACTTTATCCAGCGCCGCGAAGAGGACCCGCTGAAAAGAACTCTGATCGAACACATTGAGGCCTTTCAAAACAGGATCCTGCTGTTTATGGCCTCTTAGCTGATATCCCGGATGTTAAGCATGTAACCGTAACGTGTTTATAAACCGCTAAAAGGAGGAAACCATGAAAAGGACACTTTGCTTCAGCATGGCATTGCTTGTGGCCCTGGTCTTTGTTCCGGAAGGCTTTGCCAAGACCAAATGGGACCTGCATCTGAATTATCCGGCCGGCAACTTTCACTCGAAAGGCGCCCAGACCTTCGCCGACCGGGTGGCGAAAGAAACCAACGGACAGGTCAAAATCGTCCTGCACCCGGGCAGCGCCCTGGGATTCAAGGGCCCCGAACTGCTGCGGGCCGTAGCCGAAGGGCAGTTGAAGGCTGCAGAGGTACCGACCGGTATGGTGGAAGGCGACGCACCGACGTTGGCCTTGACCGCGCAGCCGTTCATTTCCACCAATGCGTTTGAACAGCGCTTGCTCTACCAGCTCGCCAAACCGACTTACGCCAAGACCCTGAAAAAGTTCAACCAGTTCACCCTCTATACATCCGTTTGGCCGTTTTCCGGGATTTACACCCAGCGGCCGATCAGATCCGAAGCCGACCTCAAGGGTCTGAAGATGAGGGTTTACGACGGGACCGGTCTGGCTTTCGGCGGCGCTACCGGAATCGCGGCCCGCAAGATGCCCTTCAGCGAAGTCTACCCGGCCATGAAAGCCGGCCTGCTCGATTCCATGTACACATCTTCGGTATCCGGCGTGGACGCCAAAGCCTGGGAAGTACTGAAATACTTTACTCCTATCAATATCGTGGGCCCCGTAAACATGGTCAATGTCAACCTGGACGCCTGGAACAAGCTGCCCAGGGACATCCAGGCCACCATTCTAGAAGTGGCTAACCAGATGGAAGACGAAATGTGGAACCTGGCCGGTGACATGGATCGCAAGTCCCGGGCCATCCTGATGGAAAACGGCATGACCATCGATCCGGTCAGCAAGGAGTTCCGGGCTGAGCTCAATGCGATCGGTGACAAACTGCGGGGCCAGTGGGCCAAGAAAGCCGGCTCCGATGCGCAGATGATTTTGAAAGAGTATTATCGCATCACGGGTCGCTAGTAGAAGCCATTTCAGAAAAGTCTTTTGGCCCGACCTCGGCGTTGGGCGCAAGGCCCCGGTCCTCGAAATACTACCTGTATTCCTCCGGCCTGGACCTTGCGCCCGCCTTGATCTCGGCCCAAAAATCAAATTCTGAAATAGCTTCTCTTTATGCTTTCACTGGCATTAATGTTTAAAACCAAATTCTGGTGCTGCAGGCACTAGTGTGTGCCTGTCGTAAATCCGATAGCCAAGGAATCTTGAGAAAGTTATCTGAATGAATACCGCTATACGTTTTGTTGAAAAGGTAAGTGACTGGCTGGCCCGCTGTTCAGCCGTCATCCTGGGCCTGCTGACGGTCCTCATCCTGGTCGAAATCTTCCTGTGGAATGTCTTTGAAAAGACAACCCTGGTCGCCGATGAGTACAGCGCCTACGGCCTGGCCGCCATTATCTTCATGGGGGCCGGATACTGCCTGAAAGAAAAGGGCCATATCCGTATCACCCTGGTCCTGACATTCCTGCCGGAAAAGACAACGCGCTGGATAACCTTTTTAGCTACGGTGCTGACCACTGTTTTCGCCGGGTATCTCTGGTGGTACCTTTACAAGATGGTCAATTCCGCCTACCGGTATGGATCGACGTCCGGCACACTGACCAATACGCCGCTGTGGATTCCGCAAACCATTATGCTGGTGGGCGCGGCCGGGTTCGTTCTGCAGCTGGCCGCCACCAGCCTGCGAACCTATCAAGCCATCAAAACCGGGGAGGAGGTCGTCTAATGGATGCCGGTATGCCTCTCATGTCCCTGGTTGTTTTTGGGGTGTTGTTCATCACCCTGGGCGCCGGCATTTGGGTCGGCTTTGCGCTTTTTATGGTCGGCTTTATCGGGATGACCCTGTTCAGTTCATTGCCGGCGCCCAACAACATGGCCTCCTCGGTGTGGGCCACGGTGGAAAAATGGGAATACGTCGCTCTGCCGCTGTTTATCCTGATGGGTGAAATCCTTTACCGGTCGGGCATCTCGGAAAAACTCTTCAAGGCCCTGGTTCCCTGGCTCTATCGTTTGCCCGGCGGGCTGCTGCTGATGAACATTCTCTCCTGTACATTGTTTGCCGCCGTGAGCGGCTCTTCGGCCGCTACCACGGCCACGGTTGGACGTATCACCCTCTCTGAATTCGACAAACTAGGCTACGACAAACGCATTGCCATGGGATCGCTGGCCGGAGCCGGCACCCTGGGCTTTCTGATTCCGCCTTCGCTGATCATGATCGTTTATGCGATCCTGGCGAGTGTCTCCATCGGCAAGATGTTCATGGCCGGTATCCTGCCCGGCCTATTGCTGTCGGGGATCTATTCTGCCTACATCATTTACCGTGGTATTCGCAATCCGGAAATTGCGCCCCGCACTCAGGATACGTACAGCTGGAAAGAACGCCTGGTGGCGGTTAAAGACCTGGCCCCGACCATTATTCTGATCCTGATGGTTTTGGGCAGTATTTATGCCGGCATCGCCACACCCACCGAAGCCGCGGCCCTGGGTGTTTTGGGTGCCACCGGCTTTGCGTTTATCAACCGCCAGATGAACTTCAAGATTCTTTTTGAATGCCTGATCGGGGCGGTAAAGACCAACGCCATGATCATGCTGATTGTCATTGGGGCTGGGTTTCTTTCCCGGGCCATGGGATTTTTGGGCATACCGGCGGCCATTACCACGGCCATCACTGAGATGCAGCTCTCGCCTTACACGTTGATGATTCTGCTGGGTGTATTTTACGTTGTCCTGGGATGCTTGCTAGATGGATTTTCCATTGTGGTGATGACCCTGCCAATTGCCTTGCCCATGGTGACGGCGGCCGGCTTCGATCCTATCTGGTTCGGTATCTATCTGATCCTGATGGTGGAAGTCAGTCAGATCACACCCCCGGTGGGTTTCAATTTGTTCGTCATCCAGGGATTGACCGGTGAACCGATCACGCGCATTGCCCGCTACGCGTTCCCGTTCTTCCTGCTCATGCTGCTTACCACGGCCATCATCACCATCTTCCCGCAGATTGCCCTGTATCTGCCGCAGCTGATGACGGTGAAGTAAAGAGGGTAATGGGCAGGAGACTGAAGGCTGAAGGGAGAGATTTAAAACAAAGGGAGTTGCAAGATGAAGACCATCGACCTGAACTGCGATATGGGTGAGAGTTACGGTGCTTACCGCATCGGCATGGACGCGGACGTTTTTCCGCATATTACGTCGGCCAACATCGCCTGTGGATGGCATGCCGGTGATCCACTGGTCATGGAGCGGACAGTCAAGCTGGCCGTCGAGCACCAGGTCGGCGCCGGAGCCCATCCCGGTTTTCCCGATCGCATCGGTTTCGGCCGGCGCTACATGAAGTGTACCGGGGAGGAAATTCGCAACTACCTGGTGTACCAAATCGGCGCTCTGCAAGCTTTCTGCAAAGTCCACGGTACCCAATTACGCCACGTTAAACCCCACGGTGCCTTGTATCTGGCCGCTGTAGAAGATCAAGACGTGGCCCGGGCCGTAGCAGAAGCCATCGTCAGTGTCGACCCGAGTTTGATGTTCGTGGCTCTGGCCGGTGCCAAGGGGGCCTTGATGCGTGAAATCGGTCAGCAAACTGGTCTGCAAGTAGTCTACGAAGCTTTCCCCGACCGGGCCTACACACCCGAAGGAACCCTGGCACCCCGCAGCATGGAAGGCGCCCTGGTCACCGATCCGGAAGCCGTCACGGAGCGCGCCCTGAAGATGGCCCTGGAAAACAAGGTCATTGCCTTGGACGGCACCGAAATCAATCTGGATGTGCAGACGCTCTGCGTCCACGGAGACGGTCCGACGGCCGTTGACCTGGTGCGCGGCATCCGGTCACGCCTGGAAGCGGAAGGCGTGACCGTTGCGCCAATGAAACGAAAGGGTGAGTCATAAAACCAGTTTCTCGCGCAGAGACGCAGAGGCGCGGAGAAAGGCAAAAACAATATTGGTTGCGCTATCGCGCAAAAACCAATTCGCGGTTTAGAGCCGTATTGGGTTGAACCGGAGGAGCCGGCAACATACTGGTTTTCTTTGCGCCTCTGCGTCTCTGCGCGAGATATTCAAAGGTCTTGATCTTACTGATTGATTACTCCTAAAAGGGGTCATACAAATGAGAAGCAATCTATATTCACAAGCCCGTTTCCGTCTGGCCGGGGACAGCGGACTGCTGGTGGAATATGGGGACGGTATTGCTCCGGAAGTCAACGCCCGGGTGCGGGCCATGGATATGGTGCTGGCCACCCATCCCCTCGAAGGTGTCCGGGAAGTAGTCCCCACCTACCGGTCCCTGCTGATCCTGTATGATCCCCTGCAGGCCGAGCCGGATCAATTGGCCCAGGCGTTGGTTGGCCTGGAAAGCCGCCTAGACGAAATTACCATTCCGCCTCCGGACACGGTTGAAATCCCCGTCTGCTATGGCGGTGACCACGGACCGGACATCGAACATGTGGCCCAGGCCAACGGCTTGACGGTGGAAGAAGTCATCCGCTTGCACAGCAAAACGGTTTACAGCATTTACATGATCGGTTTTACACCGGGCTTTTGCTTTTTGGGTGGGTTGCCCGATAACTTGCATACACCCCGGTTGGAAACGCCTCGCATGCGGGTACCCGCGGGTTCGGTCGGCATCGCCAATGCCCAGACCGGTATTTACCCACTGACAAGCCCCGGCGGCTGGCAGTTGATCGGCCGCACGCCCGTGCGCCTGTTTGCCCCGGAAAAAGAAAGTCCCTTCATCTACAAAACCGGCGACAGTATTCTATTCGTACCGATCTCGCCGGAGCGTTATGCCGATCATCTTCGGGCAGAGGAGGGGCCATGAAACGATTTAAGGTCCACTCACCCGGTGCATTTACCACCGTCCAAGATGGCGGCCGATTCGGCTACCAGAAAATGGGGATACCGATTTCCGGCGCTCTGGATGCCTTTGCCTTTCGGGTGGCCAACCTGTTGGTAGGCAACCCACCGGAGAGTGCGGTTCTGGAAATCACCATAACCGGACCCCAGCTGGAGTTCACCGCTGAATCCGACATCGCCTTGACCGGCGCCCAGATGGGCATGACCATGAATGACAAACCCATGGGCCCCTGGCAATCCTTTCGCGTTCAGCCGGGCGATATACTCGAAATTCACCAGGTCACCAGCGGGTGCCGGGCCTACCTGACCATCAACGGGGGTATCGACGTTCCGCTAGTCATGGGTAGCCGTTCCACCTACGTCGGTGGGAAACTGGGCGGAATCCAAGGCCGCCCCCTGCAGGCCGATGATATCATAAGCGGATTTGAAGCCCGGCTTCTCGAAGCCCCAAAGGTATTGCCCAACCATTGGATTCCGGAGAACCAACGCGAAATCAGTCTACGGATCATCCCGGGACCGCAGGACGACTACTTCGACGCCGGCCTGGAAACCCTGCTCACCACAGACTACATGGTAACCCCCAAAGCCGATCGCATGGGCTATCGGCTGCAGGGCGCCGCCGTCGAGCGCAAAGCCGGGACCCCGGACAGCATTGTCAGCGAACCCAGCATGCCGGGCGGCATCCAGATCCCGGCCGATGCCCAGCCCATCGTGCTTCTGGTCGAGCAGACGGTCGGCGGGTACTCGAAAATCGCTACGGTCATTACTCCGGACATCGCCCGCCTGACCCAGGCCACCCCGGGCGACACAGTCCGCTTCGAAAAGGTAGATCTGGCCCAGGCACATAAGATTTATCGGGATTCAGAAAAGAAGCTGAAAGAAATTGCTGCATCATTTGAAGAATAAATGAACTTCCGTTACCTATCATCGGAGACTTTACCGGCTATATGGTTTTGATCTTTCCCTTTGTGAGGCGCCGAGCATCGCAGGAAAGGGCGAAGAGAGCGAAGTGCTTGTCTGAGCGGAGCGAGTTGTGCTGAGCGCGCCCTTTCCGAGAAGCACAGGGGAGCCCGCAGGGCCGCCTCGCACGGGCGTTTTCTTTTGGTTCGTTTTCTTTCACGCGAAAGAAAATGAACAGAGGTTGAGACATAAACACAGCGTCTCAATTATCCTCTATACTAAACTGTAAATACAAAATTGAGATATACGAGGTACCATCATGGCCACAGACTCTCCTTGGCTCCAAAACTTGACCTGGGAAGAAATAAAAGAGCAAATCAAAGTCGCCAAAGGCACCGTTATCCTCCCGGTAGGCAGCACCGAACAGCACGGCCCCCACCTGCCGGTCGGCACCGACACCATGGTCGCCAATACCCTGGCGGATGCCGCCGCCCGGCGGACCAATGTGATGGTTGCGCCGCCCCTGTGGTTCGGCTGGAGCCCCCACCACATGGTGCTGCCCGGTACGATCACGATCCGGCCGGAGATCCTAATCGAGATCACCAGCGACATCATCGGGTCCTTGCAGCAGCACGGATTCGATAAATTCATTTTCGTCAACGGGCATCGCATCGTCAATGTCACCTGGATGCAAATAGCCGGCGAAAGGGCCAAGCGGGAACTGGGGGTCAAGGTGGTGATCTTCGATCCGGCCTTCATGTCCAAGTCAATTATCAAGGAGATGGGCTGGGGCGCGGTGGGGCATGCCGAAGAGATCGAAGGCTCACACATGTGGTACCGGTACCCGGAACTGGTAAAGATGGATCGGGCTGTCGACAATCCGCACCCGGCGCGGGAGCTCTATTCGGTGGACCCGTCCTACCCGGATGACACCCTATGTTATGTGCCGAGCAGTAAAGCAGAGATGGCGCCGCTGGTCGAAGCGGCCGGCGGCACCGCCGGCGAGCCCAGCAAAGCGTCTCCGGAGGGCGGGAAGCGCTACCATGAGCACCTTGTGAAGCGCCTGGTTGAGGTTATTGAAACGCTCCAGCAACAAGCATAGGCACTATTTGAACCGTTTGTTATTTCAGTGGCGGGGATTATTATGTTAGTTCCCGTCATCCCGGCCCCGCATCAAGTGCGGGATAAACTGCAGCCGGGATCCAGTCCATTTTCATGAAACACCTCTGGATGCCGGATACGTCATCCCGGACGCGATCCGGGACCGGCATGACCAAAAACATTCCTTGCTGCTCAGTCAATTACAATAGAGCCATCTCAAAGTAGAGTTTTGGTTCAAGTTCAAGGCGGACGTAATTTTCACGGCCGAGGCATACTTAAGTATTCCGAGGACTTGGGAATTGCGCCCAACGCCGAAATTGGGCCAATGGGCTATTTTGAGATGGCTCTATTCGTCGCGATGAACCGTATCAGGAGTGAAGGCGGGCCTACAAACAGCGATGTATTCCGCGCCTTCTTCCCCGGGGGTGCTGTATTGCACCCATTCATTGGCGCCCACGATAATCGCCTGGCCGGCGTGAACATCGAATTCGCCTTTGCGCGTCTTTACTTTCAGCATCCCCCTTAGCACAACAGTGTACTCATCAAACGCCGGCGTCTGTCCGGGCTCCACCCACCCGGATGGGCTGCGCATCCGGGCCACGCTGAGGTCGGTTGTCCCTGAATTCACGGCGCCGATAAATTCTTCGATCTGCTTGGGTTTGTTGCCGGCAGCTTCTACGACAGTCGAATTGTCGATCTTCGTGATCATGGCTTGTTACCCTTTTTTACGTTGAAACGGTCTGGTGACCAGCCTGAATATGTTTTGGGGCGTATACACGCACGTAAACATGAAGTAATGCTTCCAGTCTGCGCCCGTTCCCCTGAACAGCATGTTCTGCATGATCTGCCACATGACGGCTGGTGAGGGAAAGATGAAAGCCTTCCTGGCGCCGCCCTGCTCCTCTGCGGCCTGGTCAGCCTTGAGTTTTTCCAGAAATGTCAGCACCTCGGTAAGCTTTACCCGTGATGCTGTGCGGTCCAGGGATCGATAGCGAACCCGCCCGTCTGGGTCGATGACAAAGATGGCCGGATAGGCAATGCCGTCGTGCTCGTGGGGGTTGAGCAGATGGTATAAATTGACGACCTTCTTTTCCGGATCGCACAAGAGTTCGAACGGCAGCTTGGCCTCCTCGAGAAACCCGGCCGATCGTTCGGGTGCATCCACCGACAAAGCCGCCACCTGGGTGTTGGCCTGGTCAATCCGATCGATATGCTTCTTCACGCCAGCCAACTGGCCGACACAAAAGGGTCACCAGTGCCCCCGGTAAAAAAGAAGCATGACATTACGGCCGGTATTCAGGGCCTGTTGGAGGTGAAAGGTTCCACCCTCTGATGTCAGGACCTCGAAATCAGGTGCGGTTTCTCCTATGTCAGGAATGTCTGGATTCATTTTCAACTATTTCCCATATAGATTTCATTATTTTTGGCAGTTATTATTACCAAAATATCTATAACCAAAAGTGCTTTAAAATCTTCAATCGGGGTCAAGGTCAAGGCTGTCGTAAGATTGGCCCTGAAGGGAGGTTTTTAAAGCCCTTTTAAGGTGGCTTTGAAAGACATCTAACATACCGTCCCAATCCGTATCATCTAATCCTCTTATAAACGGCATCAATTCAGCCAACAGGGTTTGGTTACCGGCCTGCCAGTATCCCATGGCCATAAAGTCGGGAATAGGAAAATAACTCGGGGGGGCATAGTAGTTATACCCCGGGGGACCGTCGCGACCAATATAGATACCCATTGCTTTGCGGGGAGGTGCGAGAAGTCCGGCAAAATCAGCCAGGGGATGTTCGGGCTCGAGGAAAACCGGGTAGAACTCGACTTCCTTGCCGCCGGCATGGCGGCCATGAACAAGGTCCTGTGCCCAGAGCCAGGGTCTTTCATCTGCATCGATCAGATAGGATACATCATTGAAAAAAGGAACGACCCGGTGGTGTACCGGCGTGGATTTGCCGCGGTCCAAGTAGAGCTCATTGCTCTGGAAAGCAGCTGCCAGCAAAGGCGCCTGGTTAACGGGAAAATCCTGTCCGGGAATGTACGTGGCCTGATGGTTGTGCTGGGCCAGGGTCATCAAGCGCAATTGTCTATGATTGTCAAACGCTAAAATGGCCGCCGTATGGACATCCAGGCGATGCCAGCGTTCTTGATCACCACCGGCTAAGCGCGATCCCAGGTTTGCCAAACGACTGACCTTGTTGGCCAAACCGCTCCAATCGAAAACGGGGTTGTACTTGATGTAGATCCAGTTTTCGTTTGTGTTTACCGGACTGCGATCACGAAATACCTGCACATACAATGGGGCGGGTTTGGCCGGCTCAATCTCGCCGGCTTCCAGAAAAGCCCCGCATTGATCTTCATATTTCAATGCAGCGACATCTTTGGGCTGTGGAGATACCATCAATGTCCGGCCATCGATGTTACTTAGCAGCTTTGACCTGACCAGGTATTGATCAAATGAGATCGGCTGCCAGCTATCCGGATGTACCCAAATCCTGGGCATGTAACGAACGGCCAAACGCTGAATGTCGACCGGGACCGAATAGACCTGATGGGTCTGCATGTAGGCAGTCTTTGCAGGGTGAACCCAGGCAACGAATTCGTCGCATTCCGTGGCTGAGGCACCAGATGCGCAAACTGAAAGCCCAATCACAAACAACAGCAAAGATTGAACACATTTTTTTGTCATACCACGGATCCGGTCTTCATTTTAATATCGTGATGGTAACACAAACTACTGAAAACATAAGGGCGGTACCTGCATTTTCAAGCGTCAAATAGGAAATGGGCATCCTGAAATGAGTAATCAGGCTTTATCGAGAATTTTGATCTCTCGTTGCGGGAAGGGAATGTCGATGTCTGCCGTTTTCAGCCCCCCGAAAATGGCGGCATTGGCCCTGTAGCGGGTATCATAATAACGGTTCGTCTGCGCCCAAAAACGGATACCGATATTGATACTACTGTCGGCAAAATCCTCGATCCCCACCTGGGGCGGTTTATCCGAACTCACCCCGTCCGTATCAGCCAGGGCCTTTTGGATCACCCCAATGGCCTTGTCGGGGTCGCTGTCATATGATATCCCCACAGTCTCCTCGGCCAGAGTATCCGCCTTGGAATTGTGGATGATCTCACCGATAATGTGTTTATTGGGGATGGCAATCTCCACATCGTCTTCATCGGCCAGCAAGGTATAGGCCAGGTGTACCTCTTTCACCAAACCAGCAACCCCCTTGACCTGGATGGTGTCGCCCACCACGAAAGGGCGTGTCAGGATGATGTTGAGCCCGGCTCCGTAATTGGACAGCAGACCCTGCATGGCCAGACCGGCACCCAAACCGAGAGCACCGATGGCGGCTACAAAAGGAGTCACGCTGATGCCGACCTTACCCAGGGCGATGACCGCTGCCATGACCATGATGGTCAGCTTGGCGGCACTGGAGGCAAACCGACTGAGGGTAATATCCAACTCCTTTTTCTCACACAGCTTTAAAACAATATTGCCGACTTTCCGTCCGACCAGGATACCCAGCACCATGATGATAAGGGCACCGAGGATCTGGAAGCTGTAGTTTACGAAAAATTCAGCGATCATGTTGTAAATGGCTTGTGCCTGCTGGATCTCTTTTTCCATGGGACCACCTAATTTGAAGAAAATTTTTTCAATTGACGTTGATTGGCTGACATGGGTTAAAATCTGATCTATATTTGAGCATTACGGGACTGCTCAAGGGGGATTAGCGAGTACCCCGAGATTTTAGCTCATATTGATTATGTAGGCAAGCCAGGTCCGTGCTATTTATATGTAGTGTTCATTGTCATCCCGGCGAAGGCCGGGATCCAGTCAAGCATGGAATGAAAACCCGGGCTTTCTAGTCACATCTATGAAGGGATTGCAAATGAGAAAATTTAGAAAAGTAGTCGGTTTCATGCTTATTCTGATATTGATTGCATCATCAGCTCATGCCGGCAGGCCGAAATATGTATTCTATTTCATTGGTGACGGGATGGGGTTTTCACAACGGCAGTTAGCCGAACTTTTTCTTAAAGAAAAAGAGAAGGACCCCACCAGAAAACTGGTGATGAACTCATTGGATGTGACCGGCGTCATAACGACTCACTCCGCCAACTCGCTGATCACCGATTCGGCCGCTGCCGGTACTGCCCTGGCATCAGGCGTCAAGACCAACAATGGTGTGATCGGAAAGGACCCGGCCAGCAACAACGTCGCGACGCTCATCGACGCGGCCGAGGCCAAAGGCATGGCCACTGGTATTATCACCACCACGCGCTTAACCCATGCAACCCCGGCGGCATTTGTGTCCCATAACATTAGCAGGCATAACGAGGCTGAAATCGCTCTGGACTTTTTAGCCAGCGAAGTGGAGTTTCTGGCCGGAGGTGGTATTCGGTATTTTATCCCATCCAACTCCCGCCCGCGGTTTAAAGATGTCCGGGGCAATGACCTTTATTCGAAAAGGAAGGATAACTTCAATCTCGTAGGTAAGTTTATGGAGAAAGGATACCAGGCCTATATCGGCATGCAGGGTGCAACAGAGTTTACTGATGCAGACTTTACCAAGATGGAAAAGGTTTTGGCCATCTTTGACAACTCCCATTTGCCCTATGAGATCGAAAGAAGACACAAGTTTAAATCCGTTCCCTCGCTGGCCAGGATCGTGGAATCCGGCATTGAAGTCTTACAGCAGGACCCCGATGGCTTCTTTATGGTCATCGAAGGCGGTCGCATCGATCATGCCGCTCATTCCAACGATCCTGTCAGTGTCATATATGACACCCTTGCCCTTGATGAGGCCGTACGGGAAGCCCACGAGTTTTATCAGCGTCACAAAGATCAAGCGCTTATGGTTGTTGTTGCCGACCATGAGACCGGCGGGTTGGGACTTGGCAGGGATACGCACGGCTATAAGCTCAATCTATCCGCGCTTTTAAACACAAAGGTATCTGTGGATGACACGCTCAATGGATCAAATAAATACCGAGGAAATCGACAACAGTATTTACAGTTCCTGGCTATTGAATTCGGTTTGAGTGAGCTGTCGAATAAAGAACACGTAAAACTCGAGCAAAGCATGGCAGATGCAGATGGAGGAATGAAGATCGGATATGGGGGCTACATGAATCCGGTCGCGTTGACTGCTGCGCACATCCTATCAGAAAGAGCAAATATCGGTTGGACCACTACAAATCATACAGGCACCGCTGTACCATTAACAGCTACCGGGGTTGGGGCTCAAAAGATTTCAGGTTGGACGGACAACACGCAGACAGCTTTAATTTTAGCTGAAATATTGGGGTTTGAACTGTAGGTTTGACGCGAAAATACGCTTTTGAAAGGATAGATCAATATAGTAAGCTGCTACACATGAAAGAAACTGCAAACAGATTCACGGTCATATGGAATGTAAGCAGTCTTTGGCCTTGTTGAGTCGGGTAATGGCCACGCTGCCTTTGATGGTGTCATAGACTGTCTCAAGATAGGCTTTTTCCAAGCCGGTGGTTTCGGCCAGGGCATCCAGCTTGCCCTCATCACCAATCATCCGGAAGCCTAAAATGGTCCGTATCTCGGCCCGCCTGAGTTTAACAACATTGTCTTTAAAGTAAAGGTGCAGACGGCCTTGAAGTATCCAGTCAATCAGCTGGCGTGGTTTGAATGGCGTTTTGAGTATGAGTTCCACCAAACTGGCTTTAACCAGGTTTTGAACATTATCGATGGACAACTCAGCAAAACGCTCTTTATGGTAAGGGCTGATACCTTCAAGTAGATCAAGGGGCATCGGCGGGGGGGCATTGGGATGGCGCTTGGCAATGAACTTTAGGCGGTCGGCCATAGCGCGAAGGGCCCGCTGGGGAAATAGTCCGGTGAAAAATGCAATAACCGGCAACAAGTGTTTTAAGGTGCTATCCGGAGAAATATCCAGGATGTAATTTCCCGCGATCATTTCGCCCGCTGGTAATACGATGATAAAATGAAAAAAGATTAACGAAACAAAAGAGCTCAACACCATCCTGATGCCTACACTGTAATAGGCCCCGGGTGGCAGGTCGATAGTGACCAACCGCCGAAAGATATATTGAACTGACCAGACGTAGGCGCCTAGAAACGCCATCAGAATTGCCAACAAGCTGCCTTTGGTTAAGTCCAGGACTCCCGCCCCCATATAATACTGCGCACCGGCCAATAAAATCTCGGCGTTGTCGCGAAACAAAATGCTGAATGCGATGAAGCTGAAAAGAGAAACAAAGACAACTGGTAGGATATAGTCCCATGCGGTATATTTTTCATCGATGATGGAAAATGTCTGTGAATCTTCAATGTCCGCCGCAGCAAGACGTTCCATAATCCTCTCGTATTCCTCCTGTTTTTGGGGAAGACGGATACCACGATAGGAAAAGACTGTTAGCGGAATAAATGCAATCAAAACCAAGAGCCCGGCATAGAAATACCAGCTCTCACCATTGGCACCAGCCTCACTGCAACCGTTCAAGAGAAGCAAAGCCGCCAACAGAAAAGGCAGTCTGAAGGTTGTGACTCGGGACTTTGCGTGTTTGGATACCATGGGAAATATAGATGTTGCCGCAGCCATGTTAAATCCTCGCTATCGAGTTTACGTTTGGGCAAAACCCCACGAAAATGAAAGGCCGAAAACTTCTGCGCCCCCAACCCTGACAGCTGCCAGAAACGCCTTGGCACACCATGCCTGCATGCCGGCCTCCTGAATAAGATCCGCGTAAAACTTTTCATCAACCGCTTTGCGTTCGGCCTCGTCACCGAGCGTGCCATACGCATAACCCAAATCATGCGGCAGGCAGCACTTGTAGGTAATATCCTCCCACCGGCATCCGGTGAAAAAACCCATGACTTCATCAGGCAGACCGGAACAGCCGTCAAACTCCCAATCATGGTACTTCTCCGGGGCCGCTGCAATACGATCAGCAATGTGCTCAAGACCGAAATGGCGGCTCAATTTGATGGCCTGATCTGTCGTAACTATGTCCCCAATTTTGGGAAGTTTCATGGCAAAGCCCTCCTTTAAGCCACTACCAGCCTATTTTCGGGCAGCAACTCGCGCAATACATATTGCCTGTGAATAGAAGCGGCCTGGTAAAACCGGTAAAGGTTTGATTTTAGTGCCTCGGTGGATGTTTCGCTACTGTTAAGAGTGGCCGATTGCTTCATCCAAACTTCAGGCTCGTATGGTGGAATTCTAAACACTTTAGGGCCAATCCTGCCGGCGCCGGCTTCAGTGCACCACTTCTGGATACGACCTTCCTTACGGTCTTCATGTTCAATGATTGCTTTTACCGCATTTTTTATCACACCGAAGGCAACCCCATCACCGGCGGACTGCGCGGGGTTGGCTTTACCGAAGCGACGGAACATATCATGGAGGGCCTCGCAGCCTTTTAAAAAGTGTGCTGGGTTGTCACGCCTTACTCGCTTTTTGGTGGGATATTCATACTCGAAGCTCCATTTCAAATAGGGTCTGTCCGGATAGGTTGCCACCGCCCCGTGCCCTAACGCTCCGGAAACGGTTTCGGCCAGCCAGGATTTGATATTGGCAATGAAACCGCCCCCCTTCCCGTAGCGTCGGAAGAATTCCTTTTCCTTACCTTTTATATAATCAGCAATGTCCGGATCAAGCCCACCATGGAATTTGAAACTGTCGTTATCTACCTTGTTGTAACGAGACCCCACGCCTGAAAAGCCCCAATGCGAAAATGTATCTGCATAAACATGGGCGGCAACGCCGACCAGGCAGACACCGGCAGGGTGGGTGGCATAGCCAAGGTGTTGATCTACAAGAGCCTGCGCGATCTTACTGTTTTCCCGGCAAATTAGACGCTGTGAAAAAGTCTGGCCCCGATTCCCCGGCAAAAAGTGAAAGGGTACCCAAACTTGTCGCTGGTCTTCTGCGTCCAGGTTCCGGATTACATCCGATACGTGATGCGCTGTGGCCTCCGCATCGATCCGGCCGCCGTCCTGGAACTCGATATGCGATTTGGCTGCGTTGTCATCAACAAACTGAGCAGCAGTCGCAATGGTCTTGCAGGTGGCTGGCTTCAGCCCGGCGGTTCTGGCCATGGCATAGGTGCCGTAATAGTGCATGTCGAGTTGCATTTGGTCACCTCCTAATGCGGAATAAGGGAAAGTTGAAATTAACAAATTCTAATATGCCTGTTTACTTCTTCGTAAGAGGCTTTCAAATAGTAGGTGCGAGCTGAACAGGCTTCATGCCTGCAAGCACTTACAAGTACCAGCGAAGAACTCTATGATGTTAGATGGATCAAAAGAATGTTAGCGAAAAAGATACCCAAGTCAGGTAAGGCAGGTATCATACTTATGGATATTGGCTTCGATTTTGTTTGTCAACGATTAAATCAATTATGGATTTAGGTCAAAAAAATTAACCAAAAGCGAATGCCTTTCAAAAGCAATTTCTGGGTCGCCATATTACGAAAATAGATTTAGATATAATTCGAAACAATGTAATTCAGATGAAGGCTTGAGACAAAATCGGGACGGAGGCGGGCATTCTATGATCAAAAAAAGGACCATAGAAGGCCAATTCTAAATAGGCCCGCTACAAAACAGACGGTCAAAACGAACTATTCTTCTAATAGGAGTAACCATATCAAATTTACAATTTGATATCGTATCCTGACGTTACATCTTAGTTATTGATACCAACCACCTTAAACGTCAGTGCTTTGTTAATGTTGTCCCGATCAACCGTGGGGTGCTGCAAACCATCGCTCATATCAGCTACGGCTCGAACAACAAAGGATCGCAGTTGATCAGTACTGATGGTATCTGACACCTGCGCCGCACCACCAGATAGTGCCTGCAGGATCGCCTCAGTGAAAAACCCGTTTGCAACCTCATCGCTTTCATAGGAAAACTCGCCCCCACGACTGGAGGAAAAGACGATGGCCCCGGATCGGCGGGCCAGTTCATTGTAGACATAGCGGTCAAGATCATAGAGATATTGGCGATTTAACTTTCTTTTGGATTCCCTGCCAAAGACTCGAATAGCGCGGGTCGTGCGCGCAGTAAATCCGCGCCTGCCGGCCATGGCATAGTAGGTATTCTCTACCCCCTCATCAATCTCTCCCGATTCACAGGTATCCATCAGAAATAGCTTTTTGCGTGGTTTGGCATCGGTTATAAGCTCCTCGAAAATTTCAAAGGAAGCGCTTGTTCCGGGCAGATTTCTTAGATCAGCAGCGTGAGTAAGGAAATAATAGGTTGTATCCGGATCGGTATCATGCACCCCGTGCCCGGCTATGAACAACACCAGGGTGTCATCCACCTTGGCATTCGCCAGCAACTGCCTGGTTCTTTCGATGGTTTCGACGGTCACCTCCTCGTCCACAAAGGCACGATGATAGACCGTGTTGAAACCAGCGGTCACCCCTTTGAAGACCGCTTCTAAATCCAGAGCATCCTTGTGGGCGTATTTCAAATTAAGACGTGAATCTTTGTATTTGGAAACGCCAAAGCCGATAAAGTACAAGTCGCCTCGCGCCGGCTGATTGTAATCGGCAAATGTCAGGGCCCGGTATGACTCCGCACCCTTTTCGTTCAGGCAAGTGATTTCGACCTTATTTTTCCCATGGGTAAGCTCAACCGTTTCGGTGAATTTCGCTTTACGCCCTTTAACCGTTCTCCACCTCGAACCAAAAACCGGCACATCGTTCACATAGATGCCGTATTGCTTCAGCCGATAGCGGTCATCCCTGAGCTTGAAGGTCACCTCCAAAAGTTTGCCTTTTTGGCGGGCGTCAGCGATCGTTACCTCCGGCACATGCAGATCACCGGAAAGCTGCTCGGGTGTAAAGCCTGATTTCCTGAGACGTTTGCGGAATTGACTGTAATAATGCTGCTTCTGGTTTTTGGTGCCCAACGCCATCGTCTGCATGATCAGATCGGGACGGTTGTTGCGGATGGCGAACTGATCCACGCCAAACACATCCAGTCCGTCCACCATGGCGATCAGTTTCCCACCGTAACGGGATGAGTCGAAATACCCTTTCGAGGTATAGACGAGCCACTCCTTACCACCGCTGAGCAAGGAAAGCCGCTCAGGATTTTTCAGGTTCCAGACATCCAGTACGTTGCTGTTATGGCGACTGTAAGCCAGGACCCGTCCATTGGCGATGTATTCCGGCCGCAGTCGGTTGGCCGGACCGAATTTGCCTACTACGATTTTAGAGCCGGTTATCAGGTCCACAAAAGTGCCCACATCTTGGTCGTCCACACACAAGGCCACGGCATGATTTGAGAGTGGTGTGTCATTCATGACCAGCAGCAGGCGCATAATTCTCATTTTAGGATATGTCGCCAATATTGCGCCGGATTCAAGATCGCCGACATACGTACCCCTACAAGTGGAGACAACGAAGTGTTTCCCGCTCTGATCGACAGATAAACGGTTTATGCAAAAATTCTTGCTCAGCTTGATCACTTGAATCGGCTTGCCGTTTTTCAAATCCCAGACCGTAATGGTCCCCGAGTGGGCCGACACCGCTATTTCCTTTAAGGGGATGAGTTTCACGGTTACCAGCTCGCGTTCCGCTTTTATTTGGCAGGCAATCTTTCCCTTGTCGATATCCCAGATCGCAGCCGTACTTTTATACGCCCGGGTCCGGCGTCTGGCCTTCATCCGGCTTGAAATCAGAATGTCTTTGGGAGCACCTATATCCGGCCTCCAGGGCGTAACATCTCTTCCCGAGACCGCCATTGAAGAGACAGCGTCATAGCGGCTGTTGATGGAAGCCTCTATACTTGGCGCATAAAGCACGTAGCGCCCGGCATGATCTATCAGAACCCGCTTTCTGGTTTCATCTCCCACTTCGGGGCTGGGCAGGGGCTTTCCCGTCACGGTATCCCAAAAGAACAAATTGTTATTGGTATCGCAGATTACGGCAATCTGCCCGTCACGAATCAAACTGAACGAATAGAAATAGTCATTGTAATTGGCTAACGTTTCGACCTGGTGGGTGGCAAAATCGTAGCGGAGGATCTCTTTTTCTTTCTTGCCTTTCAGGGCCAGCAGGAACCGCCACTGGGGATCAATACGCACGTCATGCAGGCTTTGCAGAGAGTTCACCCTGCTGCTGCTGGTTAAGTCCCAAATGTTAAGGGTGTTGTCTTTTTCGTATTTGAATTTTTGGGAAAGCTGGTGCTGGGAAACCATGATCTTCGCATCCGGGCTGATGTCGATGCGGCTTACCTGCATAGCCGGATTGGCCGGATTCAGTTCCCGCAACCGCACACCGGTCCCCAGGTTCCATTCAATCAAACGTTCATCGTTGTGGCCGGTGTATGCCCTTTTACCAGATAGGCCGAGCTTGCATGCAGTGATATTCTCTTCAGCCGGGAAATGCCTGAGCAACCGGACACCCGGCAGGTCCCAGATCCCATACTCGTGGCGGTCATTGCGCACGGCCACGAAATCCAAGCCGGGGTCAACATCCACAATAAGGGGTACATCGGCAATGCCCGCATTGTTCAGTTGCCGTAATTTTTCAGAGTGAGCGGCAGCCTCAATTTGGTGGGTGGTGTGTGGTTGCCGCCCGGAGATTGTGCGTATCAGCCGTCCGGACTTGAAATCCCAAATCCATACCCGTCCTTCCAGACCGCCCGCAGCTACGTATGCGCCTGTGGGGTCGATGCCCAGGGCGCGGATCTCTTCATGGCGCGACAGGCCGGGCTTCTGGAACGCCCTTACCATTGCCCCATCATTCAGTGACCAGAGTTTGACCAGCCCCTCACTGCCACCAGTGATGATGTACCGCTGGGATGGATCGAGGGCCGCACCATATAGATGGCTGCCATGGGGGGGAGTGTGCGGCGGGTGGGCCTGAATGGTGCGGATCAGCGCAAAGGTCTCCTTGTTCCAAATCTTGACCTGACCATCTTCCCAGCCCACGGATATGAGATACTTGCCGCCTTTATCAACGAATAGTCTCCGGACATTGCCTTTGTGGCCGGCGAATTCGTTCATCTGCGAACCGGCGGAAATGTCCCATTTGCCAATGGTGCCGTTGCTGTGGCCTGAAAAACAGTACCGCCCGTCCGTATCGATCACGGCCGCTGAAAATGATCCCCACTGGTTCTTACTCTGCATGACCCTTTTACGTCCCAGGTACTGTGCGTCTATGATGGTTAGCTTGTTCCAACCGTACCCGGCCATAAGTTGCCCGGTCGGCCCGTTTCGAAAGTCGGCTACACTCCTGAGTTTCGTTTGGCGGATCAGTTTATTGCCAGGCAGATCCCAGGCCTTGATGTTGAACGGCATCCCTCCGCCGGTATAGAGAACCTTACCATCAGAGCTGAATTCGACGATCGGCCCGTGTTCATAGGAGAGATTATGATGAAAGGTGCGGATGAGTTGACCGGTGCGTAAGTCCCACAACTTGACCCGCTTGTTGTATTCGGATGTGGCCAGGTATTTGCCTTGCGGCCCGAAGGCGATATCTTCGATATAGCCGGCGTGGCCCTCCTGGACCACGAACTCAGCACCCACCTGCATTACCGGTTCGGGAATGGGGCCGTAATCGACATAGCGTTGGGTCTGACGCGGAACCACCCGAATCGCACGCGCTGCCTCAGATTGCTCCTTATGGGGTCCTGCTGCGGCAGACTCGGATATTTGCTTGCGCAGCGCCTGCTCACCGGGTAGTTCCAGCCGTACGGCCCTACCCGGCCGGTCCGCTCCACCCGGAACAGGTGGTGTCTTCCGGTCTGCCGGCCGAACCGGTAACGAAGACGGGCGGTCTGTTTTTCCAGCTTGCTCCAATCTTTGCGAGATTTGGGTTTCTTCGGAAGAATCGAAAAAAGTGGAGATGGCCCACACACTCAGTAAAAGGCAGATGACAATAATGACGAGATTCTTCATAAAACGATCCGGGGTACGGTCCTCTCCAAATAGCTGGCGAGGTCTTGGGGAGCATATCCCAGGGCATAAGCCCGTTCACTTGACAGGGAGACATCAGGAGAACGAGGGGCCGGCATGGGCAGATCCTTGGCCAGCATTGGCTTCAATAAAGCGTGATCCGTCTCAAGCACATCAGCCACCAGGCATCCCATTGAAAAACGAGACAATCGTCTACGACCGCCCAGATGCAATATCGCGCCAGGATGCTTCAAGGCCATAAGCAGACCGGTTGCGGCACTGTCCGTATCCACGGCCGTCCTGAACTCGTCCGTAAACAGCAGCAACTGCTCTTTTTTGCGCAGGGTTCTAACCATGTGGGCCAGGAAGCCTGAATTAGCGTCTGGGGCACCCCCCAGCATCAGTGGCATACGGCAGATGGTTGCAGCCGGACAAATCTTTTGTACAGCTTTTTCGGCGGCAACTTTGTGCCGGCCATACACGCAGATTGGAGATACGGGGCCGTCTTCGTGGTAAGGAGCGTCTTCTCCGTTGAACGCAAGGTCCGATGAAGTAAACACGAGCGGGATTTTGGATGCAGCACAGAAGCGGGCAATATGGATTGTCGCGGTCAAATTTATCCGTTCGCTTTTCTCCGGCTGCTGTTCACAGTCATTGGGATTGGAAAAGGCTGCGGTATGGATGACCGCCTGCGGGTTGATCTCTTGGAAGCATTGCGCAATCTGTTCGCTGCCGGCCAGATCGATCTTGACCGGCTTCACACCCGGCACCATGACTTCATTTTTAAAGCAGGTACCGTACACATCATAGGCCTGCTCGGCTTGCAGGCAGAGGGCGTAGCCCAATAAGCCGCTTGCGCCGGTTATGAGTAATCTTTCCTTGGGCATCAATCAGCCCCCTCCCTCGATCCCTCCCGCCAGGGGAGGGAAGATACCATCGAACACTTCTGAAAAAAGACGGGATGCAGGTACTCATACTATGCGCCCCCCTTGTATTTTCCAAGAAAAAACTTACTTATAATGGTAATATTGATGGATTCAGAAAGAGCCGAATCCTTCGGTTTTACGTTTTAAGTGTTAAGTGTTAGGATTATTTAACATACCCGAAAAATGACCGCCGGCCTTCGAACAGTATAGGGGGTGTACATGGTTATTGAATCATATGCTTTCGGTAATATCGTCATAGACGGCAGACGCTACACATCTGATTTGATTATCTATCCGGATGGAAAAATAGTAGACGGCTGGTGGCGGCAGAGCGGGCACGTCATGACTAAATCCGATATAGAAGCCCTGATTGCAGCTAAACCGGAGGTTATCGTGGTAGGTACCGGTGCCAGCGGCATGCTGAAACCAGAACGGGGTATCGAGAAAGTTCTGAAAAAAAATGGAATTAAAATGGTCGCTGGGCCGAGCAGTCAGGCATTAAAGTATTTCAATGAACTGAGTTCATCCAAAAGAGTAGGCGCTTGTTTTCATTTAACCTGCTGATAAACCTTTTCCACCTTCTCAAAAACCCCCTGCCATGTAAACGCCTCAAGCAACGGCTTCACGGGCCCCAGGTCGGGCTCCGGATTCTTGGCAGCCCTATTGATCTGAGCCTGCAGAGCCCCTTTCAGATTCTGCTCAAATAATACTTCATCTTCAGCCAAGGGAGAATCAACCTTTTCCAGGCGCGGCAGATCGACCCGCTCGACCCACTCAGCTGAGATCCCGCCAAGTACCTCTTTGACCCCGGGCAAATCGGTTGCTACCAGTCGGCATCTGCAGGCCAGGGCTTCTAAGAGCACCAGCGGCAAGCCCTCGAAGAGGGAGGGCAGTACGAAGATATGCGCCTGCTTGAAGATGTCGGCCAGGTCTGCCTGGGGCATGGGGTCGTAAAGAGTCACCCGTTGCTCCCCAAGCTGCGCGGCCAATTCGAGACACTCGGTTTTCTCCGGCCCGCTGCCTCCGCCCACCAGGTGCAAATGCCAGTTATCATCCGACAGGGCTGCCAGTGCCTTTAAAAACCAGGGAACCCCCTTGGCCCGACTCAACTTACCGGCATAGGCCAGGTTCACAACGGATGCAGGTTTGGGCGCCGGGTTAAACACAGCCTCGTTGTAACCGGCACCCACGATGTGGACCTTCCCCTGGTCCACCTGGTATAGATCGACGATCTGTTCCTTCTGGTATTGGCTCAAGGCCAGGATGGCATTGAGGGCGGTACATGCCGGTTGAACCTGTTTGGCCAGGTGGGGACAGTTGCGAAATTGCCGCAAGTCCGATCCATGGCAGAGTGATACCATGGGTGTCTCAGGGAAAAGCCGTCGCACCAGGGCGGCCACCAGCCACAAATGGTTGCAGTGGATGATATCCGGCTCAAATTCAGGTAATACCGTTATCAATTCATTCTCAAAAGCCTTTTCGTAAGTGCTGACCATCAATGGATCCATATCGCAAAACCGGGTCGAGTCGTAGGGCATCACATCGCTCATACCCACCACTTTAAATGGCAGACTCTCTGTCTGGAATCGTACAAACCGGTATTGAGCATCAGACAGCAATTCCGGATCCGGCGGCTGGTCGTCGGGGATCCCGGCCACCAGAAAGTTCGTGTGCCCCTTCCGGGCCGCCTCGCGCAGCATCGCCTGTATAAATATCCCACTGCCGGTCGCTTCAGGCCGTTGGCTGAGAACATGGAGGATTTTCATATACACCTACCGGTGAAAAGTTGTCTTAAAAAGTCTTTTGGCCCAATCTCTGCGTTGGACTTAAAATCCAACTCCTCAAAATACTGCGTGTATTCCTCCGGGTTAAATTTTAAGCCCGCCTTGACCTTGAACCAAAATCTCTTTTTAAAACAACTTTTCCGATATAGTTTTAGGTTTTAAGATTTAATCTTAACACCTAACACTGAAAACTCAAAACTGAAGAATACAACAAATTAAATTGTCCATGAAGCCGTCTTAAAACTGGATTTTGGTTTAAGGTCAAGGCGGACGTGAGGCGCCAACCAGAGGAATACATGCAGTATTTCGAGGATTGGCGCCTCGCGCCCAACGCAGAGATTGAGCCAAAAGGCATTTTTAAGACGGCTTCAGAGATTTCGACTGATTTGAACTGCCGGTATCACCTTCTTCCGTCGAAAATTGACCACCACGATACCGGTACCGATGAGGACCATGGCAACCAGGATATTCCCGGTCAATGGTTCACCGAGAATAAACCCGCCCAGCAATACGCCCGATATCGGCATGATAAAAGTAAACGATTGGGTGGTGACCGCACCATAGATTTTCAGAAAAAAGCTCCAGGCCACAAAGCCGAAAGCAGCCGTTACGATTGACTGGTAGAAAAGTGCCGCAGCCACAGCCGGCGTGATATGCCCGATTGGCTCCGGGTCCCAAATTGCGCCGGCCAACAGAAAAAAGGGCGCCGAAAAAACCATCGGATAGAGGACCACTTGAAACGCCCGGAAACCGGAGATGATGCGCTTCACATAGACGGTGTTAGTGCCCCATAAAACTGTTGCCGCAAAGATGATTACATCCCCGGTCCGCAAACCGGCAACCATATCACTGGTGTCCAGCAGTACACAGAGCACACCGGAAAATCCGAGGATCAAGCCGGCCACCTTCTTCTTCGTTATGGGGTCCCCGGCGATGAAAAAATGCGCCAGGATAAGCACGACAAACGGCTGGAAGTTGACGACCAGGATCCCCCGTGAGGCATACGTTAATGACAGGCCATGGTAAAACAGGGATAATTGAACCAGGAAAATTACTGAGAGTAATCCCAGATGCAGCCACTGCCGACCATTAACTTTGAACGGTCGCTTGGTGACCCGAGCCCAGAGGGCGATGACCACCGCGGCAATCGAAAACCGGACCCCGGCAACCGTGAAGGGCCCGAACCCGGCCAGGCTTGTCTTGATGGCCACTGAGTTGGCCCCAAAAAGGACGCAGAGACCGGCCATGGATAGGATGGCGGCCAGGCCCGGTTCGCGTATCTTGGTAAACTGGTTGTCTTCCAAAAACGTATTCTCCCAGCTAACAGCCCCTACTGCAAACTTAAAAGGAAACTCAGGAAATCGGCCGCATCAGCCGCGACCCGATGGATACCGGCCCGCCGGGCAAGATCCGGGTCGCCTTTGAAAACCGGACCACCGGCTACAATCTGAGTCGCCTTTGGGATACCTCGGGCTATATACACCAGATCCTCTTCGGTATCGAATTGTAGGACGGTCAGACCCAGAAGTGCTGGTTCCAGATCCCGGCAGGTAGACACGATGGCATCAGGGGCCTGCAGCAGCCCCAGGTGTTTTATCTGAATCCCGGCCGCTTCGGCATACTGGTGGATGAGGTCAAGACCGTGACCCATGGCGTCATCCAAGGTTGCGGTCACCATGAGGGGCGGATCCCGCCACAGGCCGTCAAGAGCCTGCTCGTTCTTCCATTGTCGGACCGCGGCCACCGCGGCTGTAAGCTCCGTCCTGGCCAGCCTGCCTTTGGCCTGTAAATCCATGACCAGCTGCTGCAGCCTGTCCCTAAGCGTCTCCATGTTGTTGCTAAATGAGAACAGTTTCGCCAACGTTGGGCACAAATGCGTTATACCCTTCGCTGTTCAGGTGCTCGGCAAAGGCGAGAGACTGGTCTTCTTCTCCGTGGACCACGGCAATCTTTTTGATGGAAAGGCCCGACTCTTTCAGAAAGCGGGTCATCTCGTCCCGGTCGGCATGCGCTGAAAAACCGCCGATTTTAACGACGCGGGCGGCCAGAGGATATTCCTTGTTGAGAAATTTCACCAGCGGGGGATGCCCGCTGCGGCCGGATTTTTGATACTCGGTCCCGAGTTCGAGGATGCGACGCCCCAGGGTGTGCTGGGCCATGTAACCGACCACCAGGATGGTATGCTTCGGGTTGTGAATTTTGTGCCGCAGGTGGTGTAGCACCCGTCCGGCCTCGCACATGCCCGAAGCCGAAATGACGATGTGCGGATTCTCGTCGCGGTTGAGGGCCATGGATTCTTCCACCGAGCCGACGAAATTCATCTGGCTGAAAGTAAACGGGTTCATCCCCTTTTCAAGGAAGGTATCATGTGTTTCGTCGTCGTACACTTCGGGATGTTCGCCGAAGACTTTGGTAATATTGGTTGCCAGCGGGCTGTCCACATAAACCGGCACTTGCTGGACCGCACCTTCGTTGTAGAGTTCGTGGATCACATACAGCAGTTCCTGAGTCCGTCCATACGCAAATGAGGGAATGATAACGGTTCCGCCCCTCTCGAAGGTTTCCGTGAGAACTTCCTGCAAGCGGGGTTTCAGATCCACGACCGCGTCGTGAAAGCGGTTACCGTAGGTGCTTTCCATGAGTAACAGGTCCACTTCTTCGCCGTTGAAGTTTTTCGACGGGTCACGCAGAATCGGTTTGTCATAGCGGCCGATATCGCCGGTATAGCAAACCGTTTTCGACTGGCCATTGTCCTGAAATTTGACCATCGCAACGGAAGACCCCAGAATGTGCCCGGCTTCATAAAGTTGACAAGTCGCAGCGTCCCCCAGGGAAATTTCGTGACGATACGGATAGCCCTCGATAAATTCCAGCGCGTCTTCGGCATCGATCTTGGTATAGAGGGGTTCGATGCCGTCAATGTTCATCTTCTTCACCAGCTGCGCCACCCGGTCGAAATCGATCCGGTGCCCGTTGCGCTTAAGCTCCTTCAATATCTTCTTATTGGCTTTACGGGAACCGCCCTGGTTGCCCTTTTGGGAAAGGGCGTTACGCACCAGTTTATAATTCAGGTACAACGCATCGGACTCCTGGATATGGGCCGAATCCATCAGCAGGTAGCGGCAGGCATCGGCAGTCGCCCGGGTGCAGAGAATACGCCCGCTGAAATTTTTTGACGTCAACAGCGGCAGCCGGCCGGAGTGGTCGATGTGGGCGTGCGACAAAATCACGGTCGCAACCTGCGTCGGGTCAAACGGCATGTGTCGGTTTTTTTCAGCGGCCTCTTTGCGCCAGCCCTGGTACATGCCGCAATCGAACAGAATCCTCTTATCCCCTGTGGAAAGCATGTGCATGGAACCGGTCACCTCGCGTACCGCACCATAAAACGTCATGTCAGCCATTATTAAACTCCTTTGAATGCGAAGCCATCTCAAATCCCCTATCTGCCACAGCTTCTTGTTATCCGTTCCAGCAGACAATATGCAGCCGACCTTAAGAGAAAGGTGGCGCCGGTGTCAAGATCAATAGCGGTTTGATGGATGTTGCCCAAGATCGGCTAAGTGCCAGGTGAAACCGGAAAAGGTGGTTTGAACCCCTTTTCCCCATGGGCAAGCCGATATGTCGCCTTTCCGTGTTAATCAGGTTAGAAAACTGTTATTTTTTGTAACAATTTGTAACAATTTTTCCCGACCCACGGGTCGGCAATCTATAACTATCTACAACCGCTTAATATTTCAACATACTGCTTTTTATGTATTTTTTAATATTTTAATATAAGGCTTGACAAAGCTTAAAACCGCCATTATTTTCGACTCGCCGTTCGGGGAATACTGCCCCGCGGCACGAACCCTTATCAAACCGGAGAATAACCCAATGCCGGACAAGAAAACAATACGTGCCAAAGAGATTGCCCAGGCCGCCCTTGCCGTCTTTTCGACCAACGGCTATACCCTGGCCAGCATCGAACAGATTGCCCAGGAAGCCGGCATCGGGAAAAGCACGGTATACGAATATTACAAAACCAAGGAAGACCTGTTCCTGGCGGCCATTATGGAAGGGGCCGAAGAGTGGATCGCTGATCTCAAGGCCATCGGCAAGGAAACCAGCGATCCTATCAAGCGTTTGGCCCTCATTGCCGAGCTCTACCTGGAAAGCTGCCAGGAAGACCAGAAAGGGACCCGCATGTTCCTGGAGGTCATAGCCCAGACCTGTTTGCAAGGCGGCATATTTTTCGACCGCCCCCACCTGATTCGCGAGCTGCACCAACGCATTGTCCGCGTCATGGTGGATTACCTGTTGGACGGCGTGTCGTGGGGACAGCTCAAGCCGGACATCGCCCGTAATGCCGAAAAGATCTGCATCAACCTTATGGCCTTCCTCGACGGCATCCTCATGCATGGCCTGATCGAAGTCGGCTACATCAATGTCCGGGAACAGATCGCCCTGTTCCTTGAAAATATGATCCCGCTGTTGATCGATGACACGGATAACAGACAAAACGGAATTGAACACCATGGCAGAGCAACACAGCAACTCCAAACCGGTTAAAGCCCATCGCTCACTTTTACAACGTCTCTGGGGTTTGCTCCCCACCGGGATTGTCATCCTGCTGGTCGGCGTGATCTTTCTCCTGTCCGGCCAAATCCGGAGCGAAGGCGAGGTGATCAAGGAAAAAGCGATGGCCGGCTTGCGCAACGAGCGGCCGGCCGCCAATGTCATTACGTTGGAAATTGTTCCGGCTCCCCTGCGGGAACGACTCAGCTTGCCGGGCACGGTGAAGCCCTGGAAAGCGCTGAACGTCGTGGCCGAGGTAAATGGTAAAATCGTCGAAAAGCGGGTGAGCGAAGGCCAAAGGGTGCAAAAAGGTGATATCCTGGCCCGGATTGACGAGCGCGACTACCAAAACGCGCTGGCCTCGGCCAAAGCCGCCTACCGGGTGGCCGCGGCCAATCGAAAACGGATTGAAAAATTGTACCAGCAAAAGGTCGGCACCCAGTCCCAGGTGGATGACATTATCGCCCAGGCCAGGACCAGCAAAGCGGCCATGGACAACGCCGCCCTGGCCCTGGAGCGGTGTGCCATCCGGGCCCCGTTCGACGGCGTGGTGAATCGATTCCACATAGAGGCCGGCCAATACCTGGCCATTGGCGATCCGGTGGCCGAAGTGCTGCAGATGGACCGCGTCAAAATCGAGGTCGGCATTCCGGAATCGGATGTGGACAAGGTGCGCCGGTTGGAGCATTTCAGGGTTAAAATCGACGCCCTCGGCGGTCGGACGTTTTCGGGGACCCGTCACTATCTCTATCAAAATTCGGACAATTTCGCCCGATTGTACAATCTCGAGATAGCCGTGGAAAACCCGCACAATGAAATCCTGCCGGATATGTTTACGCGGGTGGAAATTATCAAAACCGAAGTCCCCGACGGGTTGGGCGTCCCCCTCTACTCCCTGATCAATCGCCGGGGGATGGACGCACTGTATATCGTCCGCGACGGCATGGCCCAATTCACTCCGGTCGAAACCGGTATCCTGGATGGTTGGCAGGTTGAGATTAGTAAAGGGCTTAAGCCCGGCGACCAGGTCATCGTGGTCGGTCAGCGCCAGATAGACGAAGGCGAAAAAGTCAACGTAACCCGTACCATTCGCGACATAGGAGATCTGGCCCTGTGATTGTTTCCGATACTGCTGTAAAAAACCGAATCAGCGTCGTGGTGCTGGCGATCATCATTCTGATCATCGGCACCTATAGCTACGTGAAACTGCCGCGCGAAAGCTCACCGGACATCACCATTCCACATGTTTTCGTAAACACCGATTACCGTGGGGTGTCCGCCGCGGATATTGAAACCAGTATTACCATTAAAATCGAGAATAAGCTCAAAGGACTCGACCGGGTCAAGAAAATCAAGTCGGTCAGTTCCGAAGGCCGCTCCCAGATTGACATCGAGTTCATTCCTGGTACCGATATCGACGAAGTCCTGACCAAGGTAAAAGACAAGGTGGACGAGGCCAAACAGGACCTGCCCACCGACCTGGAAAACGACCCCTCGGTCTATGAAGTCAATTTCTCTGAAATGCCCATCGTGGTGTATTCGCTATCAGGCAACTGTGGCCCGCGCTGCCTGAAAAAAATTGCCGATGACCTGAAAGACGACATCGAAGCCATCCCCGGCGTTCTGGAAGTAGAGGTCACCGGGGGCCGGGACCGGGAGATCCGGGTGGAGGTGGATGCCGACAAATTGGCCTACTACCGCATCCCGATTACCGCCCTGCAACAGGTCGTGGCCAGCGAAAACCAGAACACGTCCGGGGGGGCCATCACCCTGGGCCAGGGCCGCTACCAGTTGCGCGTCCCGGGTGAATTCGAAACCCCGGAAGAGATTCTCGGCCTGATCGTGGCCACCCACAACGGCATGCCGATCTACCTGAAGGATGTGGCCCGGGTCGTGGACGGTCTCAAGGACGAGACCAGCCGCTCACGTCTGGATGGCGTAGAGGCCGTCAATGTCTCCGTTAAAAAGCGGGTGGGTGAAAACATCATCCAGATATCCGACCGGATCGACGAAGTGATTGCCCGGGCCAGCGAGACCTGGCCGCGGGACACGCAAATCACGAAACTGATGGACCAGGCCAAGGATATCCGTCTGATGGTAGCCGACTTGGAAAACAATATCGTTTCCGGCCTGCTGCTGGTGATCGTGGTCCTGTTCTTCGTACTGGGTTTCCGCAACGCAATCCTGGTCAGCCTGGCGATTCCTTTTTCGATGCTGCTCTCTTTTGCGATCCTGCAGGCCATGGACATCACACTGAATATGGTGGTTCTCTTCTCGTTGACCCTGGCCCTGGGTATGCTGGTGGACAACGCCATCGTCATCGTTGAAAACATCTACCGCTACCTTGAGCAAGGTGCCGGCCGTATCGAGGCAGCCATGCGGGCCACCGGCGAGGTTGCCTGGCCGGTCATCGGTTCGACCATGACCACCCTGGCCGCCTTTTTCCCCATGATCTTCTGGCCGGGCATCATGGGCGAATTCATGAAATACCTGCCCATCACGCTGATCGTCACCCTGTTTTCCAGCCTGTTCGTGGCTATGGTGGTAAACCCGGCCTTGTGTTCGATATTCGTAAGGCTGAAAGGTGCTCCCAACCAAGGACAGTCGACCGATAAAGACAGAGCGCAGCGTTCCATTGAAAAACCGATCCGCATCCAGGGGCCGGTCCTGACCGCCTATACCCGACTGCTGCGGGGTGCCCTCAAACATAAATTCGCCGTCCTGGCTATGTCCTTTGCCGCCCTGGTAATCCTCGTCCAGGTCTGGATGCTGGGCATCGGTCTGGAAAAACCAGTGGAGTTCTTCCCGGCCATCGATCCGAAAAGTGTATACGTCAACATCGATCCGCCCGAAGGGGCTGATCTGGATTATATGGACAATGTGGTGCGCCAGACCGAGCTGGCCATTCTCGCCGATCCGCAGGGCGACCCCGCCTTGCGACCGGGGACCTACAGCGAGGCGTATCGACCGCAGGTGCACCGCAAAAAAGACGGCACGAAATTCAAGGCTCCCGGCGATATCAACAATATCGAACATGTGTACGCCAAAGTTGATCAGGCCGGGGGTGGTTTTTCGTTCGATTCCAACAAACCCAACCACATCGGCATCCAGTTCGTCGATTACAAGGATCGCAAATCGCCAACGGCTGCTGATGTGGAACTGTTGCGCAACCGCGTCCGAACCATTGCAGGGGCTCGTATCACGGTAGACGAGCAGGAGGAAGGCCCGCCCACCGGGGCCCCTATCAACATCGAAATATCGGGCGACGACTTTGAACGTCTGGGATTGATCGCGGAAAAAGTGCGTCACATCGTTTCCCGCATCCCCCACGTAGAGGATGTTCGCGATGATTATGTCCAGGGCCTGCCCTCGGTCCGGGTGCGTATCGACCGCCAGAAAGCAGCCCTTTTCGGGTTTTCCACCAGCAACATCGGCGCCGCCCTGAAAACCGCTTACAACGGCCTGGACGTCACCACCTACTATGAAGGTGATGAAGACTATGACATCACCGTCACCCTGGGTGAAGCGGATCGCCGGGTCACCGATGTCTTGCACAGCCTCATGATCCCCACTGTGTCGGGGCAGATCGTTCCTCTGACGACCCTGGCATCCATTGAATACACGGGCAGCGTGGGCGACATCGTCCGGATCAACCATGAACGGGTGGTCACCGTCAAAGCCAATGTCGACGAAACCAAGATACCCGGCGCCGTGGCCCGGACCCAGGCGGAAGCTTTGGTAGCCGAGTTGCCCATACCGCCGGGCTACCAGCTCAAGTTCACCGGTGAAAATGAAGAGCAACAGGATTCCCAGGATTTCCTAACCCGGGCCTTTGTGGTAGCAATCTTCCTGATTTTCCTGATCTTGGTAACCCTTTTCAATTCGGTGGCCCAGCCCCTGATCATCCTCACCTCGGTTATTCTTTCCCTGGGCGGCGCATTTCTCGGCCTCTACGTGATCGGGTCGCCGTTTGGCATCATTATGTCCGGGGTGGGTGTCATTTCTCTGGCCGGGGTGGTCGTCAACAACGCCATCGTCCTGATCGACTACACCAACAAACTGCGCAAGCAGGGTTTGCGTCTCAACGAAGCGGTCGTGTCCGCCGGGGCCACCCGGTTGCGGCCGGTCCTGCTCACCGCGGTCACAACAGTTTTAGGCCTGATCCCCATGGTGACCGGGGTCAGCTATGACTTTCACGTGATGGCCATTTCCTGGGCCAGTGAGTCAACCCAATGGTGGCGGTCCATGTCCATCGTGGTCATCTTCGGCCTGATGGTGGCCACCATCCTGACTCTAGTTGTGGTGCCGACTCTGTATGCCTTGATAGAAGACTCAAAAACTTGGTTTGCCGATAGTTATTCCCGTGTTAAACGATGGTACTGGACACCTTTTGCCCGGTAGTGTCCGTCCACAGATGGCATCTTTTGGCCCGGAGCCGCGTTTTCGCTCTTGTGAAGTCCTCGACATAGCGTCTGCTATGCCTGCGGGTTCAAAAGCGCTCAGGCCTTGCTCAGAACCAAAATCTACCACCTGGGGACGGACACTTGTAGATTTGGGCGGCATCTTTTGGCCCGGAGCCGCGTTTTCGCTCTTGTGAAGTCCTCGACATAGCGTCTGCTATGCCTGCGGGTTCAAAAGCGCTCAGGCCTTGCTCAGAACCAAAACCTACCACCTGTGAACGGAAACCTCTAAATTAGGGCGGCATCTTTTCTTGAAAATATTAAAATTATTGCAACAAACCGAAACTACGTGTAATTTCAGGCCATGCAAGACTGGGCGCAACCCAATACCATCGGTCAGTGGCTGAAACGCCTGTTCGGTCTCCAGGCCATCATCTGTAGCTTGCTGGTGGTCCTGCTGGTAGTTTCCGAATTGCGGTTCGATTGGATAGAAAAAGCGGTGGGCGCCTACCTGGCAACCACCAACGACCGTCGACCGCAGATTGGTGCCATCTGGGAAAAAGGCCACCAGGCGACCACCGCCCGCAACGTACTGGAACAGATCGTGACCGACCGCCAGGCCAGCCGGCGGGATGCCTTTGAAGCAGACTCCTTCAAGGAACTGGCCGAACGGATCCCGGACGGCCAGGGGACCATGTTGAGCCCGGACCATTTCAAGCGCTTCTACCTTAAACTGCCGGTCGAAATTGCCCGCGAAATCGCCGCGCCGGTGGAACTGCTGGCGCTTTTCAGTGAAGCCGCCTGGGACCGGACCTATTTTGAAAAAAATGACACGCAGCTGAATGTCTATTTGCTGGACGCTGAAAACCGCGTCTTGAAACAGATGACGATCTCAGCCGACCTGTTGCTTTACGCGGACCGTAAACATGTCTCGACAGCGACTACCCTGTCCGACCTGCCCCAATTCAAAGATCGTATTTATCCGGGAGACCACTTTTTCAAAGTCCTGGCCGAACTCCCCATCGACATCCGCAAGGCGGCTGTGCCACACCCTGAAAAACTGTTGGCCCTGCCCGGCTTGATTCGGCGGGTGGGGATATCAGACGAGACTGGCTCGGGGTACATTGAACTCGGGTTCGAAACTGATGCCGGCACCGGCCAGGAGGTCGTGCGCATTCAGGGGCAGGAATGGGCTGTCTGGCACCTGCGTTCCGTCCTGGACGGCAAGCCGCAGGCCACGGAAACGCTTTCCGACTTCTTGAGAGACCTGCGCCTGCGATGACACCTGCCGCAAAACTCCTGCGCCATATGGCGTCTTTTTTCTACCTGGGCCTAGCCCTGGCCGGATGTGCCGCCCTGGTCATCATGGTCCTTTTTTTCGTGGCCCTTAAAGATCTGCCCCGGGTACCGGACCCCTTAAGCCGGATCATTGAAACACCGCCGACGGAGGTTTACGCCGCTTCCGGAGAACGCATTATGGTCCTGGGGGGACGTGAGGCGGTTCCTTTAAACCGCGTGTCACACCATTTCGTCCGCGCAGTCATCGCCACCGAAGACCACCGCTTCTGGGACCACCAGGGCATCAACAAACTGCGCACCCTGAAAGCTCTCTGGATCACCCTGTTTGAACCGGGCCGCATTCAGGGCGCCTCCACCATCACCCAGCAATTGGCCAAAAACCTCTTCTTCAGTTTCAAAAGGACATACAAACGCAAATTTCATGAACTCATGGTGGCCCTCCAGATAGAGTCCCAGTACAGCAAACGGGATATCCTGGAAGCATACGTCAATCAGATTCCGTTCGGCATCGGCGCCCACGGTATCGAACAGGCCGCTCGCAAATACTTTGGCAAACCGGCCGCCACGCTCACGCTTTCCGAGTCGTCCCTCCTGGCCAGCCTGCCCAAGTCGCCCACCCGCTACAATCCCTATCGTTATTACCTGCGGGCCCGGAAACGGCAGCAGGTGGTTTTAAACCGCATGGTGGCGGTTGGCTATATCACCCGTCAGGATGCCCAGGCAGCTTACCGGGATGCACCAGTTCTAAAGGAGAGAACGGCGGGAGCTCGTACAGGCAGCTATTTTCTGGATACCGTTTTGAAACGTCTCGAAGAACGCTACGGCCCCGAGGTTATTCATCACGGCGGTTTGCAGGTCTTCACCACCCTCGAACCTCGTTTGCAAGCCGCCGCAAAAGCGGCGGTCAAAAAGGGGCTGGCGTCCCTGGAGCAACGCCTGGGGCTGCTGGGCAGTCAGCCTGACGACGAAACCGATCGTCCCCAGGCCGCCCTGGTCGCCGTGGAGGCCACCACCGGCGCCGTGCGCGCAATGGTGGGGGGCCGCAGCTACGCTGAAAGCGAGTACAACCGGGCCGTCCAAGGAATGCGCCAGCCCGGATCAGGGTTCAAGCCTTTTCTTTACTACAGTGCTCTGGAGAAGCTCGAGTTGTCTCCGGCGGCCGTGGTAACTGATCAGGCGGTTACCATTCCGGTGAAAGGCGTTGGGGACTGGACCCCGCGTAATTTCGGAAGGAAGCATGCCGGACCGATGATATTGAAAAAAGCGTTGATGAAATCGGTCAATACCGTAGCAGCCCAACTGGTGGCTGAAACCGGACCGGAAGCGGTTATTGAGGTGGCCCGGCGGTGCGGGATCCAAAGCCCGCTGAACAACGTTTACTCGGTGGCCCTGGGATCCTCGGAGGTAACCCCACTCGAATTGGCGGCCGCCTTTGCCACCTTCGCCACCGGCGGTATCCGCAACCGCCCCTTTTTGGTCAGTCGCGTGGAAGACGCCATGGGGCGGGTATTGGAAGAACATATTGTCAGCGGTAAACGCACCCTGGACCGCGGTTTGACCTACCAGGTGGTGGACATGCTTCAGGGGGTTATCGACCAAGGGACTGGGGCCATCACCCGGCGCATGGGGTTCAATCTCCCGGCAGCCGGCAAAACGGGCACCACCAATGGATACCGGGATGCCTGGTTCACCGGCTTTATCCCAACCCTGAGCACAGCGGTCTGGGTAGGCTTCGATAAGGAGAAAGGGCTGCGGGACAAAGACGGGTCCGGTATCACCGGCGGTCGCGGAGCGGCCCCGATATGGTCTGAGTTTATGATCCAGGCCACCTCCGGCGAGCCACCGCGCAAATTCACGATTCCGCCCGATATTCATTTTGAGCAGGCGGATCCGATTACCGGGTATCGGGCCGGGGGGGATACCGAGGGTCCGCTGCGCGTAGCCCTCAGGGACGACCAGCGGTTGATGTCGGCACCCGGTAGGCAGCCCTGGGAAATGGAGAATCATTGAATTGGCACACGCTCTGAAACATATGGCGTTTCGGATCTGGGGCACTGTCTTGATCGGTGGGCTCATCGGTCTTTGGCTGCTGCCGGCCCTAGATTTCGGTCTGGAACCGGCTTGGTTACCTGTTCCGGCGGCCGTCCTGGTACTCCTGGTCTTTTTCTTTCTCGGCTGGCTTTTCAACCGAGTGGGTCTTTTCTTGGCCGATCGGCATATAGAAGAAGCGGTTGCCTGGGAGCGGGTAGGCAGCGTGGCGGCCGCGGGGGCCGCCTACGAAAAGGCCCTGGCGATCTTTGACAGTTTTCTCATATCGCCCCACGCCAAGAGGGTGGCCTCGGATCGTCTGACGTCCCGCCTGACCCGGTTTTACCTGGCCAAGACCGACAAACAACAGACCTCGGAAACGTTTATCGCCTCTTACCTGCGCGCGCACCCCGACGACGGCGCAGTAGCCGAGAGCTGGCTCCGACAGGCCCGCGCGGGTGAGGGACTGGGCCCCCGTTTTTACGATACCGCTGCCGGCGTTGGCGAAGCCCTGGCCGGCAACCGGGTCATCCAGCAACTGCTGGCGCGGCTGTATCTGTCCGAAAATCGCACGGACTTCCCGGCGCTGCAAACCTACCGCCGGGCTACGGGTGGCCGTGGACGGGCGGGCCGGACGATTGCCCGGGATGTGGCCCGACTGTTTCTAAAGGATGGGCGGGCGGATGAGTGGGCCCTGCAGTTGTACCTGCAGGCTGCGGCCGCGGATGAGCCCGGCCAGGAACTGCTCAACGGGATTGCCGCCTGCGTACACTGGATACCAGAAACATCCCGGAACCGGCGCATGCTCACGGTCGGCAGTCAATACCTGGAAGGCCTTGACCCGGAACAGCTCGCCTTGATGCGGGTAGGATTCACCCCGCCCAAACCATTAGAGCCACCGGTCACCCAGTCGGGTCTCAAGAAGATCGGGTTACTGATAGGCAAGGCCCTGTGGGCCGGCCTGGTCGGCACGTCCGGCGTGCTGCTGGGCGGTGTACGCACCGCGCATGACCTTTCCAGGAAGCTGATCAGCCGGGTCCAACGCTCTCCCATGACGCGCCCAATCCTCAATTGGGTTGCCGTCACCCTGCTTACGATAGTGGTGGTTGTTCTGGTCATCAATACGGTGGGATACCTTGTCCGGCCCCGCTCAACCGACAAGGTCGCGGCTCCGGCAAAAAAGGTGGTGACCAACCTGTTTACCCTCCAGGTAGCCGCGTATCTGAAGAAAAAGCACGCGGAAAAATATGTAGCCCACCTGAAAACCCTCGGCCTGGATGCGTTCTGGATCGTAACAACCCGCCGGAACAAGACCTGGTACCAGGTCCGGGTGTCGCATTTTCCCGACAAGGCCGCGGCCCGAGCCTACGGGCAGTCTCTGAAAGAACAGGGATTGATCGATGATTTCTATGTGGCCAATTATGAGCCAGCTTCGTAAAGGGTTCCCCGTTCAGGGTTCAAGGTTCAGGGTTATAACCACTTGAACCCGCGACCCCTTGAACCCCTCCGATAGTCCTAAGGCAACAACGCCAACGAGCCGCCCGCCTTGCGCCTGCGTGCCGTAACCCCAGGTATTTGAGAATTTTATTGATGACATCCGGATTTTCTATAAAGGCAATGACCTTCATGGTGCCGGAGCACTTGGGTCATACCAGGGGGTCGACTTCAGCACCGCCTTCAAAAGCCAGGGTGTGAAATGCGTTTATGTCTTCTGCGGGCCGGACCACACTATCTGCCTTCAAAATCAACAATAATCAAGAAAAGGACATATAACATGGCCTCAGGTGTCACGTTTGGTGGGCAACATCATCCTGGTGCGGTCTCTTAGAAACTTGAAAATACCTCTCTTTTACGGCAGCGGTTTAAGAACCCCGGAGTAATATGTATGCATCTGGTCTGCGCGATCTTGAAAGCCCTTTCCTAAATCGTGCGTAGCGGGGACCTTTTTCAAATCGGCCAATGCTTGTTGACGGTAGTCATTGTATTTCTTGTAGTATTTTTGAGCGCCATTATCGGGAAAAACCGCTGTCGCTGCAGCGGCTTCCTGGAGAACGTTCGCTATTTCACACCGGGCGCCGGCCAGATAAAACTGAAACGGGTGGCCCTTTAGGGCCGAGTCGCCGGCCAGTTTCGCCAGATCATCTTCGGTCTGTTTGGCGTTCGCAATTATCATATCAATCGTGCCCGTTGTTCTATCACCTGGCGATTGGGCTGCAAACGCTCTTGCCTGGTCTGCAAGTGCATCGATTTTAAACAAAACCGGCAAGGATTTGCAGATCCCCAAGTCACGCGGCCAAACTTTAATTTGGGGTTCGTTCTTGCCGGCCAGCAGTACGACATCATCCGCAACCTTTTTCGAAGACGTAGTGTCACCCAGTCGCCACAGCGCCAACGCTTTTATGGTCAGGGCAACGCCGTAAATACCATCCTTTTTCAAATCCTTGGCCCCGTCTCTGATCGCTTCGTTCACTGTGCCCAGCGCAAGGGTATAATACCGGTGGGAATCCTGAGTCGGATCGCTGACCCCGGGCGCGTCCTAGATATTGAATTTTCGTGCAAGATCGAGGGCGGCACCTTGTGAAAAGCTGTCCTGGGCATCGCGGACCTGTTTGGCATGTTGTGCACAACCGACCGTCATTAATGAAACGATCGCGATACACGCGATCATTGTGATGTTAAACCGGTATTTATGCATCTTTAAGCCTCCTTCTATGCTGCGAGCCTGCTTTCAAGATCGGCGGCAAAGTTGTCTATCGAAAACCGTCTGTTGGCCTCCAGATCAGTTCGAGCCTTGTCAAGCGCCCCGTTCAACTTGGAAAGGGAAACTTCGCTGACCCCGTGATCGGACAGTTTGAGAAATGCATTATCGAAGATTGCCACAAGAATATGCCCTTGGGCCAATCGCCAGGTGACTTTGTCACTGCCTGCAGCAATGCCAGCGAACACCGTGTCGATCACGGCATTGATCGCCAATTTGGCGGAATCGCCGCCAACACCCAGGGGTTCCAGCATTTCCCATCGATCGGTTGCCGCCTTTAGACCGCTGACGACGATTTGAACAGCCGAATCAGATGAGAATGTTTCCAGCTTTTGCTCGGCAAATCCGGTGAGAATCGCTTCAATGGCTGCCTCCACGGCCGGCTTGCCGGATACCATCCGTGTTACGATTGCCGGATTATCAGCCAGATCATCGAGTACAGCTTCAACGATATTCAATGCCTGGGACTTTGACAACCGAAGCCGCCACTTCCCCGACGCCGGTTCACGGGCCAACTCCCCAAGCAGCATGCTGACTGCGTTAACGGCAATATTCTGCGCATCGTCTTTCGGCTGCCAGAACAGGTCCAAATTGTCCGCGGTTTTTTCGAGAACGAGACGGGCAACGTCGGGAAAAAGATCCGGCCCGAGTTTTTCAGTCCTGACGGCCAGGTTTGACGAAACCCCCTGGATGATTTTTTCAATGCCCGGGTTGTCGATGCCCATCATGTCGGGATGTTCTGCCAGCACAGCCAGCGCCCCTTTGACGAGTTTGTCAAGCGTTTCTCCCGTTGCCATCGCTGATAGATTAGTTCCGGTACTATCCTTGGGAACTACCGCATTAAGGACGATCGTCCCAAGTTTGGAAGCCATCGCGGACTCCCCCCCGGTCTCTGTACCAAGAAAGGTGTCCGGGTTTTCGAGTACCGTTTCCGCACCGTTTCGTACCACGCTGCGAAAAACAGCGCGGGCGACCTCACTCAAGCGGTCGGCGGCAAACAACCGCTGGCTCTCAGGAAGTTCGTCGATCCTTTTCTGGATGTCTGCCACCACGCCGCCGGCGACGCCCGATACGAATTTCTGAATTTTGGGATCACCGGAAACAATCGCCGGGTGCTCTTCAATGGCATCCAAGGTCGCGATAAAAACTTTTTCGATGGTGCCTTCCAAACCTTGACTGACAAAGGAATGATCATCCAGTGTCCGCAGAACCTCTCTTAGCAACACATTGGTGGGTGTGTTTCCGGCTATTTTGCCCGCCCCCGGTCCATTGGCAAAATAATCGATACCGATCTCGGTCACCGTCCCTGCGATTCGACGAAGCGCTGTCGGATGCGGTGTCTCTCCGCGACGCCATTGAGCAACGGAATTGAGCGCGACGACTTCCGAGAGCAGGTATTTTTCGTTTACCAGTTTTCCGTCATCACCTGATCGGTAAAATGAATATAGCTCGACATATTCTTTTGCTTCGGCAGGATGATTCTGCCTGAAAGCTTGTGCCCCCGCCTTTGCCATTTCGTGTAATTCTGCCAGCCGGATCGAGGTCGCCACGAAATGCCTTCCCTGTATATTGTCTTTGAAGTAGGCAAATGCTCTCGTTATTGTCGGGCTGTGGCCTAATCCGGGCAGCGGCATTACAAGCTCGCGCTCACGTGTTTTTTCCACGTACGCCTGGCGTGCCTGACCGTATAAACGAACGCCGGCATTGATACCAAACATGATGATCTCTGGTGCACCGAATGACATGATTCCCCCCTTCTCTAGAAGTGGTTTCAAAACCTCCCCTCGAACTCAATCTCGGCGTTGGGCACTCGTTTCAAATCCTCAAAATACCTGAAGTATTCCTCCGGTTTAAACTTTGCGTCCGCCTTGACCTTGAACCCGATTGAAGGTTTTGATACCGCTTCTAACAACCCGGTCAACGGATCGACATCCGATATGACAGCCTAGTAGCCCGAAGGTATAAGAATGATAACTGTTTTTCCGCGCTGCCATCAAATGCTATGTTGAAGTTAACGCAAAAAGGGGTCAAGTCTTCTTTTGAATTATGTATAAATAGGTTAGCATAGGTCATACGCTGACTTGATCCCTTTACCCCTTAGGCCGGCGACTCACCGCTTTTCTCAGTCATATCAATATTGAATATAAATTCAGAGAGGTAAAGTCTATCCCCATATTGTTCTCGCCATCGTCAACAGGGGACGCCTCAAAAAATTATCGCCCGTTAAAGCCCTGTCCATCCGGGTGAATGGCGCTGGGTCCGGGCCGGTCCAATGAGGGTCTATACCCGGACCGTGGAGACCCGCGGGCGGGTGGCTTTGAGCAGGAGAAAAACCATTCCGAGGTAGACCAGTATGGCCAGAACCAACAGCCAGGGATCACGGTGATACGGACCGTACCGGGTGATCCACCACACCAGGCAGGTGTAGCCCGGTCCAAAGCCCCAGAGAAAAAAACCGTGAAGCGCGTGGAGGAAAAACGCAGGCAGATAAACCCATCTCGGTGCCGAAAGCAGGGCCGCGGCCAGGCCCACGAACAACATCATCATGGTGGCGTAGGCGCCGTGGGGGATGACCCCCTCGGAGTTCAATAGCAGCAACCAGACCGCTGAGCAGAACACCCCCACGGCCAGCAGGATCACCGGGCCGCGCCGCTCGCGCCCCAATGGCCGGCACCTTGAAATGACGGCCCCGAGGACAAATAGCCATCCCAGGTTCAGGACGTCCAGCGCCGGGGGCACGCTGGAAAACTGAACCCGCCGCCAGACATCCAGGCGGCTGTCGCGGTCCCATCGATAGGAGACCGCCCCCCCTGCCGCCAATCTGGCCAGCTCCCATTTCCGTGCGGCCCACCCAGAAAAGCCCATCTGTCCGTAGACGTCGACAAGGGTCTCTACAGCGCCGCGGTCGTCGATGTCCACCACCCCGCCCAGGTGCCATTTAAGCAGCCGATTGCCGGGTGGATCGTAAACCTTCTGGTAGCCGACCCAGGGGGCGTAAAGGCCCATGAACACAGCCAACCCCAAGGCCACATGGCGCCATCCGGGGAAAAACCGGGGCCACAGCAGGATCAGCGCATACCCGACCAGGGCGAAGGCCGTGCCCCCGTGGATCAGAAAGCTCAGGACCGCCATGGCCGCCGCTACGGCCATGCGCTGCATCGACACCCGCGCCCCTTGGATCCGTGGCCACACTAGCAATAGAAAAACCCCGATGGTCATGGCCCCGCTGAGCATTTTGGGCCAGGTAAAAATACTGTTGAAGTAGAAGAAGCCGCCCGGTGCCAGCGTGGCGATGATGAGCAGAATCTTGCGGCAGGGCAGGTGCAACGCCCGCATCAAGGCCCACGCCGCGGCCACCCAACCGCATTGGAGCAGCGTGCCCAGCACCTGGTAGTAAAGATCGAGAAGATGGGGAACGGCGGCCGTCCGGCCCAGGGCCCCCCAGAGCGGGCACTGGATGAGCACCATGCCCGCCTGAAGCGGCGGCCGGTCGCTGCTGAGCCAGGCGTCGAAGAAATTGTTTTTGAGATCGATCCCCTCGAATAGCCTGAAGGCCAGTTCCCTGGGGATCAGGTTGTCGCCTGCGATGCCGAATCGCCGGTGGATATGATGGGCCCATTGCCAGTCGAACCCTTCGGGCCGAGTGCCATATGCCAGCAGCAGATAGCAGTAGGCGATGCCGATAACCAGCATCATGGGCACGCCCGCGTCAGGGTGGCTTAGGCGCCGGATCAACCGCCGCCTCCACAACGGGACCATGAATCCCGCCACCACGGTAAGCATCAGGGCCGCCGCTACGGCGATGCCCGCCGGGCGACTGGTGAAGGTGATCCAGAAGACCGCATACCCGGCCGCGGCAACAGCGGCATAGCAGAAGAGTACGTACAGATACGGCGGTGCCGCCACTTGCCGGCAGGCCCACTCCCAGAGGGTCATGCCGAGACCGAAAAAAATGAGGCTGGAGAGGGTCAGTACCATCAGGATCGCCACCGGCATCAAGGATACCATGAGCCGTTGCTGCCAGGCCGCCAGCGAAGACAGCGCAAAGGGTGTCCCAACGCCGAGCCAGCCCTCGGGCCCGGCGGCGCCGTCAACGGCCACGAGCCTGACCGCGGTCGTCTGCCATTGGGGGGGAATCTTCACCGAGGCGACGATCCAGCCCCCGTGTAAGGGCGGCGTGGCAATGGCCATTTGCCCACGCCCATCGATGGTTTCGAGGATAACCTGGTTCTGGGAATGCTCAGGGTATCCCCCCAAGAGCAGTTGCACCGTCTCACCCGGCATGAAGGCAGGCGATCGCAGGCGGCCCCGGGTATCCGGCTGCGACGACCACGACACCCAAACCGGGAGCGGCTTCGGGGAGGCGATTTTCTGGACGGCAGCAGCGGGGATCCGGTGATGGCCGGTGGTGAAGAAGCCGCCGGTGGCTGACCATTCTTCTTCAGAAGTCACCAGCGGCACCACGGCAGTCAGGCGGGCAAGATCCACAAAAAGGAATCCCCCCACAAGCATTCCTGCAACCAGCAGCAGCGTGATGGTCAGGTGACCGCTTTTTGGCACCGTGTCCCTCCATGAATATAAAAAAAGCCGGCGGCGCTGCCGCCCGGATCGCTGGACATATACGGAAAAATGCTGCCCGCACACAGCTCTGGCGGACAAGTTCGCCTATTCAGGGTTTTTCCGACTATTTTGACTGAAAGAACCCTGGCGAGTCAACATTCTACAGTTTTTTCGGGTATCTCCATACCCACTAGCGGGGCGGCGTTTCCGTTTGGGGCCGTGGTTTCCGGTAGTCGCCCACGCTCAACCATTTTTCGATGAAGCAATAGAGCACGATAAACAGGTAACGGCTGCCCATCTCCTTGATTCGGAGTTTGGATTCTCCAACCTCCCGGTTGTACCACTGGTTTGGAATCACGGTGTAAGAGTACCCCCTTGTGATCGCCTTCAAGGGCAGTTCAACCGTCAAATTATAGTGATTGCTCAGGAAGGGCTTCAGCCCATCGATGGTCTCCCGCCGGTACATTTTAAATGCATTGGTGACATCGTTGTACTGTAGGCCGAAGACTATTCGAATAAATGAATTGGCCATTCGGTTAACCAGGTATTTAAACTTGGGGTAATCGTATGCTTTGCCGCCGGCGGTGAATCGCGATCCGAACACACAATCATAACCGCTCTTCATAATATTGTAGAAATTGACCACATCTTTGGGATCATCGGAACCATCGGCCATCACAATGGCAACAGCATCTCCGCTAAAACTATTCAGACCAGTTCGAACTGCGTAGCCGAAACCGTTCGGCCATGTATTTCTAACCAATTTGAATTCCTGGTAAGTATGGCCAAGCCTCGCAACAATACCATCCGTACCGTCTGTGCTGTGGTCATCGACGATAACGATCTCGCTAGCGATGCCGTTTCTATTGAACTCGGCCAGCAAACGGAGAGCCGTTTTTTCTATGCATCCGGCTTCGTTATGGGCGGGGATAACCAGTGATAGTTTCATTCTTTTTTAGAGCATCCCTCAGAAATATTAAAAGCCCCTATAACTGTGTCCGGCGCGACCCGAAATCCTCGCGTATTGGCATATAGGCTTGTGGATTCGGACCATCGCCGTCCCTGTTCTTAAACTTTTTTAAATATTAAGATATGGTCGCAATAATTCTTCATGCGCCTTGATCCAATCGTGAATATCGGTGGCGATCTCCTCGATGCGTACTGTCGGTTTCCAGCCAAACTCATCTGTTACCTTTGTATTGTTGGTAACATAGTAAGGGATATCCACCGGCCTGGTTTCCGGAGTCGCAGTGATTTCTATTGTATTCCCGGTAATGTTCCTGCATATGTCGGTGAACTCGGCTAGCGAAACGCTGTTTTCGATCCCTCCGCCGACATTGTAGACATCTCCCTCAAGCTGTTCGATGCGCCCCAACTGGGTTTTGATCAGGCGGTACAGATCTTCCGCATGCAGAATGTCTCTTACCTGATGCCCTTTGCCGCCGTAACCAATGTAGGCAAGGGCCTTTTTCCAGTAGTGCCTGGCCATCCATAGGACTGCAAATCCCTGGTCCACTTTCCCCATCTGCCACGGGCCGGTGATCACACCGCATCGATTGATCACACCACGCATATCGAAAGCATCGATGTACTCCTGTATCAGTATTTCCGCGCCGTATTTGGTCGCGCCGTAGAGCGACCTCGCGCCCGTCATGGGAAACTTTTCGTCAAAAGACGCATCCGTAACACCGGGACTGTCCACTGATGAGTCGACCTGAAATCGCTTACCTTTCACCTGATACTTCAGTTCATTGATTTCTTTATAGGGATATACCCGGCTTGTGGAGAGAAACAGAATCGCGGCGTTGTTCTTTTTGCAGGCATCGAGACAGTTGACGGTGCCGTTCAGATTCGTGTCGATCAGGTATTTATGGGATGACGAATAGCCGGCCAGAACGGACGGCTCGGCGGAACATTCGATCAGCACGTCGAAACGGCCGGCATCTTCCAGGTCAGCGGGCTGGCGTATATCTCCGTGGATAAAGTGAACGTCATGTTCCTTCAGTCGCCGGACATTGAATTCCGAGCCCCGTCGCCTCAAGTTATCGATGCCGGTAACAAGAATAGATGGGTCATCCGTTTTTAACCTAATCGCAAGGGTCGAGCCGACAAAGCCGGCTCCGCCGGTGACGAGAATTCTTTTAGTGCTGCTCATTATTTACAACAATCCCATTGGGTCCGATGATCAATTTCAGTTTTTACTGGCAAGCCTATAACTGATAGCTATTGGCTGATAGGCCGTTCAGGCCAAGCATCCGGTTTATAGTCTACGGTAAACGGTAAAATTGAAACCCGACCCCCTGTAACCGCCACCTTTCACCTTGATTAACCCTGAAGGCTATGTCTATATTCGTTTAGAAATCCCTTCGTGTAATTCACCAATAATCGCATCCATGGAATAGGTGAAATCCCAATCCGGATAATGGTTTTTGAACTTTGACACATCACTGATCCACCAGATGTGGTCGCCTATGCGGTTATCATCGATATAAGACCAGTTCAGCTTTTTTCCGGATGCATTTTCACACAGGTCGATGGCTTCCAGTATCGAACAGTTGGCGTGCCTGCTGCCGCCGGCATTGTAGACCTCCCCCGGCCTGGGGTTCTGATAATAATGCCAGAACATGTGGATCAGGTCATAGCAGTGAATATTGTCGCGCACCTGTTTCCCTTTATAGCCTAGCACGGAATAAGTTGATCCGGCAATTGCACACTTCATTAAATACGCAAGAAACCCGTGCAGCTGGGCCCCGGAGTGGTTCGGACCGGTGAGGCACCCGCCCCTGAAGCATACCGTGTTCATGCCGAAATACTTGCCGTACTCCTGGACCAATATGTCCGCGGCAGCCTTCGACGCACCGAACAAACTGTGCTTGGAGGCATCGATGCTCATGGTTTCATCGATACCATTCTCTGCGAAAGGGTGGCCTGAATTCAGCTCCCATCGGGTTTCCAATTCCACAAGGTCCAGAAAATTGGGAGTATCGCCATAAACCTTGTTTGTGGAGGTGAAGATAAACGCTGCCTCCGGGCAGTATCTACGAGTCATTTCCAGCAGCACCAGCGTCCCGTTTGCATTCACCGTGAAGTCGGTAAACGGCTCTTGCGCTGCCCAATCGTGAGACGGCTGGGCAGCGGTGTGTATGATCAGCCGAATATCCTTCCCATATTCACTGAATATTCTCTCCATAGCCTTGGCATCTCTGATATCACCGTCGATGTGCTTATACCCCGGGATTTTCTCTTTCAATTGATCCCGATTCCAGGTGGTAGATGCCTCTGGTCCGAAAAAATACTCCCGCATATTATTGTCGATTCCAACAACGGCGAACCCCTTATCAGAAAAAAAATGCGCTGATTCCGACCCGATCAGGCCAGATGAACCTGTTATGATGGCGACGTCCATTTCGCAGCGTATTCCCTACGTCTCCTATACCATTAAAATTTATAACTTCTCATTCGGATAAAAACGATTGTCTTGCGACGTTAAACCTATACGTAATCCCAATGATACACTAATGATTGTTTCGGTCAGTGGGTTGCCTTTGTACTGGGTTAGACTTGTAACCCATACGAATACAAATAAAAAACCGGAAAAAGGAATTACCGGATTGAATGCCATTGTAATTGTATCCCAAGAGGTAGCGGAGCCGATAACCAAATCGTGCTCCCAATCCGGCCGCCCACTCTTTTTGTTTGTATGACCGAAACAGGCACTATGTCAACAGCACATTGGGTGCCCGATTTTCATGTAATCCTTGAATTTTGACAACAGAAATCCGGTCACCCTGCATAGGGCGTCAAAAACAGGACTTCCGTCTTCGTTTTCAAACTACGCCGGACAGGCCACGGGGTATTGCGGATCTACAAGAAGATCATCCGCACTCGGTCCTGAAGTATCGTCAAATAAGGGGTGCGTATGGACCGGCGGGGCATGGGCCCGCGGCTTTGGCTTGCGCCTGACGTTCTATAAGCCCAGGTGTTTGAGATTCGTTCGATGTTCAACGTTCAAGAGATTTCATTTATTCACTTGACCCCCTGAACCCTTGGCCCCTTGGACCCCAAATTTTCTATCCCTACGGTAGCAACACCGACGACCCACTCGTCTTACGCCCCTCCAGATCCTCATGGGCCCGCACGATGTCGGCCAACGGGTATTTCTGCCGAACAGCAATCTTGACGGCGCCGGATTGCACGACCGTAAACAGATCCCGGGCGTGCGCCAGCAGATCTTCGCGCTCGGCGGTATAGGTCATCAAGCTGGGGCGAGTGACGAACAAAGAACCTTTGGCGGCCAGCAGGCCCAGATCCAATGGGGCAATAGCACCGGAGGACTGCCCGAATGTCACCAGCATGCCCTTGGGGCGGAGGCAATCCATTGACTGGTCGAACGTCGCCTGGCCGACCGAATCATAGACCACATTGACACCCTTGCCATCCGTCAGCTCACGGGTCCGGGCCACCCAGTCTTCGCTGTTGTACAAGATCGGTTGATCACAGCCGTTGGCCCGCGCCAGCTCGGCTTTCTCGGGCGAACCCACAGTGCCGATCACCGTGGCGCCCAAATATTTGGCCCACTGGCAGACGATCGTACCGACCCCGCCTGCGGCCGCGTGTATCAGAATGGTGTCGCTGGCTGAAACCTGGTAGCAGCCCCGGATCAGGTACCGGGCGGTCATACCCTGGAGCATCATGGCGGCCGCCTGCTCGAACTCGATCTCATCCGGCAGTTCCACCAGGCGGTGGGCCGGAATCCTACGAACCTGGGCATAGGCACCGGGCGGCACCCCGGCATAGGCCACGCGCTGCCCGACGGACACTTCGGTGACCCCCTCGCCGACCGCGGTAACCGTACCGGCGCCTTCCATGCCCGGAATCGCCGGCAGCTCCGGCAAGGGATAAAGCCCGGTGCGATGGTAAACGTCGATAAAGTTCAGCCCGACCGCCTCGTGGCGAATTAGGGCTTCTCCCGGGCCGGGTTCACCCGGGTCAAAGGGTTCCCATTTTAGGACTTCCGGACCACCGGTTTCGTATATTCTAACTGCATTAGTCATATTACCCTCCCGAGGCCTTTTTCTCTTTTTTATTATTTTTCATAGTGTCTGCCTTGCTTATTGGAACTCACCAAGAAAGATTCACTATGGGCTAATTGGTTTTGAATTTAACCCTTTGTGACGCGCCGAGCATCGCAGGAAAGGGCGAAGCAAGCGAAGTGCGTGTCTGAGCGAAGCGAGTTGTGCTGAGCGCGCCCTTTCCGAGAAGCGCAGGGCAGCCCGCAGGGCCGCTTCACAGGGCGATTTCTTTTGGTTACTTTTCTTTTTCGGAAAAGAAAAGTAACAGAGCGTGATGAAGAAAAATATAGTTACAGAATCAATAAAGCGTGTATGAGGCTAAACGCTTTTTTAAAGCCATCCACACAAATTACAATAATCAGGTCAAGCTGAATGTTTACGAATCGACTATCTTCAACTCAATCGGGCACCCCACATCCACCACTGAGATCATATGTTGGTCGTGGTAGAATTGGCGCACCTGAAATGGTTCTCCCTTGAAGTCCAGTTGAACCCATTCTTCATCGGGTACCGCCGCAATCCGGCAATAGGATAGTTCCCGTATGCCGGTGCCGGCCACTTTCGGAACCGCTTCCTTGGCCGTCCAGTAGCGCAAAAACAGGTGTTCGCGATCTTCGCCGGACAGGTTCCACTCATCTTCGCCGGCAATGCGCCGATACAACCCCGTGGTTACCGGGCGGGCCTTTCGATGTCGATGCCGATAGCCACGTCGGCCGCAACCGCCGCCACGTAGGCGGACTTGTGTGCCAGGGACCAGAAGTAACCGTTGCTGGGCTGCGGTGCCCCTGCGTCGTTTTTTTCCAGGGCTCCCAAGGCAATACCCGCTTCCCGGGCGGAAAGCGCCAAGGCTTCACGGGCAAACGCACTGAGATGGGCGACCTTTTCTCTTCCGGTTAAATTCCGTTTATCGGCCGCCACGGGCAGCAGCACCGGGAAAATGGCCTGCATGGCACTTTCCCCGGCCCGCACTTTTTTTTCAGGCGCGTCTGCATTTGCCGGTCGGTTAGGCATCAGTATCAGGAATCATCCATATCTATGGGTTTTAGTACGATCCGGCAGTCCGCCACCGTAAACCCGCTGCCGGCCTCATGCACGATCAGGGGGTTAATGTCCAGTTCCATGATGTCGGGATGCTGGGTGACCATATCGGACAGCTTGACCAGGGCTTCCTCCAGCGACCGGACGTCGGCCGGGGCGCTGCCGCGATAGCCCTGGAGTAATTTATACCCCTGTATGCTGCGAACCATCCGGCGTGCGGAATTGCGATTGACTGGGGCCAGCCGGAAGATCACATCCTTGAATATCTCGACAAACACGCCGCCCAGTCCGAACATGAGCAAGGGGCCGAACACCGGATAGCGATTGGTCCCCAGGATCGTCTCCACGCCCCGGGGGGCCATCTTCTGGACCAACACGCCGGTAATCTCGGCCCCCGGGTCGAATCGTCCCGCATTGGCCACGATGGTTTCGAAAGCTTCGGCAACCGCCTGGTCCGAATTGAGCCCCACCTTCACGCCGCCGGCATCGGACTTGTGCACGATTTGGGGCGAAACGATTTTCATGACCACCGGGTATCCGATCTCCCCGGCAATCTGGATTGCCTGGTCCCCAGTTTCAGCTAAATGGGTGGGCAGGGTATTGAAGCCGTAGGCTTTTAAAAGATTGAGGCCGTCCAGCTCGCCGAGATAGGTCTGACCACGCTGCAGACAATCGGCAATGATCTTTTCGGCGGCAGCCGCATCGTGCTGGAAACTGAATTCAGCCAGGACCTGCCGATTGAGCCACTGGGAATAGCGGTAGAGGGCGCCGAACGCCTTGGCCGCGTTCTCTGGAAACCGGAACACCGGAATACCGTTGGCCTGTAAGTACTTTACCCCGGAGGAGACATCCACAATCCCCATAAAGCAACAGAGAATGGGCTTGCTCGATTGCCGGGCAATCCGGGCAATGGCCTTGGCCGTTTCCAATGAATTGGTCATGGATTGCGGGGTCAGAATGACGAGTGCCCCGTCCACGCCTTCGTCCCGGATCACCGCCATCAAGGCGTTTTCATAGCGGTCCTGGGCGGCGTCCCCGATAACATCCACCGGATTGTGTAGATTAGCGGCAGAGGGCAGATGGCTGTCCAGGGCTTCGATGGTGTCTTCGTGAAAATCGGCCAACCGCAGACCTGAGGAAACCGTCATGTCGGTGGCCACGATCCCGGGTCCACCGGCATTGGTCACGATCGCCACCCTGTTGCCGTTGGGCACCTTGCGCCGCAGCTTCCCCAGGGCACTCTCATTTTTATAGGCAAAAGCCGTGGCATAATCGAACAGTTCATCGATGGAATCCACCCTGATAATCCCGGCCTGCTGGAAGATTGCATCGTAGACCGCTTCGGTGCCGGCCAGGGCACCGGTGTGCGAGGCGGCCGCCTGGGCCCCGGCGCCGGTGCGGCCCGACTTGATCACCAGGACCGGCTTGGGATTTTCGCCCGAGGTAATTTCCTTGACCTCTTCAATGAATTCCGGCCCCCGCCGAAGTTCCTCCAGGTAAATCATGATTACTTCGGTGTGGGGGTCCGCGTGCAAGTAGCGGAGCAGGTCGAGTTCATCCACATCGGCTTTGTTGCCGATGGAGATAAACTTGGAAAACCCGAACTCCCGGTCCGCGGCGAAATCGAGTACGGCTGTGCAGAGTGCCCCGCTCTGTGAAATGAAGGAGACATTGCCCGATTCCGGCATGCGGGCGGAAAAACTGGCGTTCAGGCGGATGTCGGCCTTGGGATTGATAACCCCCAGGCAGTTGGGGCCAACGACACGGACGCCTGCCTCACGGCACATGGCGACAATCTGGTCTTCGATGCGACGGCCCTCTTCCCCTACTTCGCGAAACCCGGCTGAAACGATCACGATGCCTTTGACCCCCTTGGCAATGGCATCTTCAACTGCTTTGACGGCCAACATGGGCGGCAGGATAATCATGGCCAGATCGATATCGTCGGGGATATCCATGATTGTAGGATAGGCCCGGACGCTGGCAATCGAGCGGGCTTTGGGATTTACCGGGTAGAGCGTCCCGGTGTACCCGCCTTTTAGAATATTGACGAAAATGTCGTGCCCGACTTTCCCGGGCGTCGTGGAAGCCCCGACTACCGCCAAGGAATCGGGGGCGAAAATTGCGTCCAGTCTGTTCATAATCCTGAATAACCTCTCACTGTCTTATATTATTGTTACCCACTGTTTCTAATGGAAAAAATGCGGTGGCCGGAAATATCCCAGTCCGTCTTTTGATATGCTTAAATAGTATAACCATGCCGCTTAAAAACGCAATCCACCAATGGTGCCCAATAAAATAATCCGACTTTGGGATCATCCCGGCACCGGGAACCGTGCCGAGACCAGGCAACCTGTACATATCAACAGGCCCAGGGGACTTTTAGCAGAATCGATATCCATTTTCATGACATGGGTGTAGATTTCGGTGGCTTTCACGTCAGCATGCCCAATTTAAGATGTATAGGACTTCTCAGTTTTGCAAGCATAGAGGTAATAGCGAAAAGCCCAGCGTACCTGGTCCATGAAACGATAATCGAAATTAGGTTTGAATTTAGGCTTGCTTTCCATAAGCGCCTGATATTATAAAATTAGACAGAGCACTTGATAATAGCCTGACCATACTCAACTTCCAACGCCAATTATTCCACCCCTAAGACCGAACATACTCATATGTGGAAATTTATTCCACATATACATACCGATATCGCAGAATATTTTTACATCTATAAACATTGTTAGGATAGATACGAAGGAGATAACTATGCAAAACATGCCCGGTTCCATAATGGACAATTTGGCCATATTTATCCCGATTCTGCTAGTGCTGATAACATTAGTGGTTGTCTACTTGGTGTTCATGGTGCGTGCCGTGATCGATATGTTGCGATACGATGTGCACGGTGTGCTTCTCACTTTCGCTTTCCTTGCGTTGATACCCTTCCCCTTAATCCTGGTGATGGGGGTCATGATTCTGATCATCTGGCATTACCACAAGAAGGATATCTTGGCAGGGAAGAGGCAAACACGGTGACGCTTCAAAGACGTAGAAAAGCAAATCATTTGCTGCACTCAGTATATGATTCCTTATCGCCTAACATTTCGTTTGACACGACCGGTCACTCGCGAGGCGCTATTCTGCGGTTGGGCGGTCATTGATTCATAATAGGTTTTTTGCAGCCGCTTGGCTTTTTGTTGTGTGGCTGGCAGCTCAACTCAGGTGTTAGTTGTAGAAAAATATGAGCGAATTTAGAATAAAATCATCTGATTCCGAATTGGAATTGATTCTTACGGATATTCGCGGTGACTATTTTAAGGCTCGAATTGTCTCAAAGTATTTAAACACAATCCGAGTAGTTTGGGCATACACAGACGCGTACGGCTTTGCAGATCTGATGGAAAATTTATCATCTCATGAAAAGCCATGGCCAGATACTAAGCGTTGGGAATCAATTGAAGGTGAGTTTAAAATTTCAGCTGCATGTAGCAGACTTGGAAAAGTTACTTTCGAAATAGAATTGTCCCACTACGGAAGTGCCGAAGAGTGGGCTATAAAAACTCAATTAAACACAGAGCTGGGCCAATTACCAAGAATTGCTAAAGCAGCTCGAGCGTTCTTTGGTGCATCGCCCAGCTAACATGACGCTGGTGTGGGACGGCATGAACCATGCCGCCCCACAGCTCAGCGTTATGACAAATAAAAGGGATTTCAATAATGGTCGATCAAAAATGGCTAACAACTGCTGCCGGCGTTAAAATGCCTAGGCTTATTTACGGTACAGCCTGGAAAAAGGAGCGCACGGCAGACCTGGTTGTGAAAGCTATCCAAGCCGGATTCAAAGGGATTGACACCGCCTGCCAGCCGAAGCACTATGACGAGCCCCTTGTTGGAGTGGCTCTGCGCAGGTTGAAAGACCATGGTATCGAACGTGAAACCTTGTTCCTGCAAACCAAATTCACCTCACTTGCTGGCCAGGATCCGAGACAGGTGCCATACGATAAGAATTCCCCTATAGAGTCGCAGGTTACCCAATCTTTTGAGGCATCGAAGAAAAACCTCCAAACACAATATATAGATTCTCTGGTACTTCATTCGCCAATCGAACCCCACGGACTTTTGATGAAGGTGTGGGGTGCGATGGAAAAAATTCAACAGACTGGTGGCGCTCGTCAGCTGGGAATCAGCAATTGTTACAATACTGAAGTGATAAAACGACTCTATGCCGATGCCACCGTAAAGCCAGCTATTGTACAGAATCGGTTTTATCAGGAAACGGGGTATGATGCAGACTTGCGTAAATGGTGTTCTGATCATGGGGTTATCTACCAGAGTTTTTGGACCCTCACCGCAAATCCACATATTCTAAGCAGCAATACCGTTCGAACCATTGCTCGGAAGTATAATAGAACCGAACCGCAAATATTCTTCCGATATCTCAGTCAAATTGGTATTGTTCCGCTCACCGGGACATGTTCGAGGCAGCACATGAGGGAAGACCTCAGTATCTTTGATTTTGAGCTTTCTTCTGACGATTTAGAGAATACGCGTCGTCTACTAAAATAGGCATAACAAGTCGTTGCAGGGGAGGCATATCGGCGCCGCTGAACGCCACTGTTAGACCGCTGAATACTGAAATCACAAATTCACTATATTAAGGTACTTTTTTGTTTAATAATGATATTCTCAAGAAAAATTCTCAATATTTAAGCAGTTGTATTGACATACAGTCTCAATCTTTAATCACAACTGTACTTTCCTTTTCATTAGGGAGTGAACGTTATGCCGGTGTCATATTCCTTTAATGGTAGGATTTTTCGTTTAGATTGCATCGCTGAATACACCAATGAAGAGTTAAGACATGCATATGAGACTGCCTTAGAAGACCCCAACTTTCCACCAAATGCAGTTTTTCTGATGGATGTTACCCACTCAGAATCACTTGCGAGCAGACATCCTCAGGATATAATCGAAACAGCGGAATTTTTAGGGCCAAAAGCGGACAAGTTTGGGAAGCGCTGTGCAATAGTAGCGCCGATTGACCTCTATTATGGCCTTATGCGGATGGCTTCAGTATTTGGTGAAGGATTCGGGGTTGAAACAGAAGTGTTTCGGACCGAAGAAGAAGCACTAGATTGGCTCGGAGCTTGACTTCTTCTCTCTATATATAGATATAAAAAGGTGATAGTCGGAGTCTAACAAGACAAATTCAGGCGCTGCAGAAACCGCGCGGCTGAATAGCGTGTCAGAAAGGAGCAATCCTCATTATGCAGAAAATCGCACTGATCGTAGGCGCCTCCAGCGGTGTGGGTGCTGCAGCAGCAAGAGAGCTTGCTGGTCGTGGATGGGAGGTTATTCTGTCAGCACGGGATCAATCCCGACTGCAGTCGGTTAGCGCATCAATTGGCGAAGCCAGTTCCTACTTCGCATGCGACGCGGCCTCACCCGACGGCATTGAATCCCTCGAAGCCTTTGTACGCGAAAATCATAGTGTTCCAGATGTCGTCATCAACAGCGCAGGGCTGGGACAGTGGAAACGAATCGAGGAGACACCACCTGCTGAAGCCGGCCTGATGATATCCGCGCCATACCTTGCCGCGTTCAACGCTTCCCAAATGTTCATGCGAGACATGCTTCAACGCCGAAGCGGTACGCTAATTCACATCAACTCCCCTGCCTGCTTCATGCCCTGGCCCTCTGCAGTTGGCTATTCGGGCGCTCGCTTCGCCCTACGCGGACTGCACGAGGCCCTGCGCCAAGATTTGGCCGGAACCGGCGTACACAGCTGCCACATCGTGTTCGGGAAAATCGATACGGAATATTTCGCACACAACCCTGGTGTTGAGGAGCGCATGCCCGGCATAGCCTCGACGATTCCGACCCTCAGCACGACCCAGTGTGCGCGGCTCATCGCTGGCGTTGCCGAAAGCCCAAGACGCCAAGTGATTCATCCTTTTATGCTGCGCCTCTACTATTGGAACCACCTCGTTACACCATGGCTAACTAGCTTTTTGCTTCGCGCTACCGGTGCAAAACGCTGACGGCAAACAACACGCTGTTTGGGATGGCCCGTTCCTCGCAACCTAAAAGCTTGGCGTTATGCAAAGATAAAATGGTGTGACATTACAAGAAGAGAAAGGAGGTGTTGATGTTACCGGAAGAACAGAAGAGAACATATAGGGCCTTTTATGATTCTGCACGAAAAAATGACATTCTTGATGCCAAAACAACATTATTACTACATTTCGCGTCCGCGCTCGCATTCGGTTGCTACCCTTGAATGGCAGAATACCTTAGCGTGGCTAAGGAGGAGGGCCTCAGCGAAGAGGAAATTGGGGCCACACAATCTATTGTAATGGCAGTTTCTGCAGGCAGAGTAAATGCTCAACTAAAGGATGCTACTGGTATGGATGAATAAATCTCAAGCGCACGATAAGGAAAACAGGTCTCAGCGAAAGATTTTTCAGATGCTTTACCATCTCTATTTGCCTTTAGATAAGACCACCTTAAATAATTGATGAAACCACATCGACATACTATTGGTTCTTGCACCTATCATTTCAATGATTTGAAGGATTTAATGGCCAAGGCCAGCCCGGTGAAATCCGGTGATGTCCTGGCAGGGATTGCTGCGGCCACGGAAGAAGAGCGCATTGCTGCAAAGTTCGTACTGGCGGATTTACCCTTGACGGTTTTTTTGAATGAGGCCCTCATACCATATGAGGATGATGCCGTTACCCGTTTGATTCTGGATCATCATGACGAAGCTGCGTTTGCGCCGATTTCCAGCATGACAGTGGGGGATTTTCGTAACTGGCTGCTAGCCTATGAGACCGGCGCTGAACGACTGCGGTCGGTGGCTGCCGGCATTACGCCGGAGATGGCTGCGGCCGTTTCCAAGCTGATGCGCAATCAGGATTTAATTCTGGTTGCCGCCAAGGCGGAAACCATTACCCGGTTCAGAACCACCATCGGATTAAAAGGGCAGCTCTCCACCCGCCTGCAACCCAACCACCCCACCGACGATCCCAAAGGTATCGCGGCCGCCATTCTGGACGGGTTGCTTAACGGTGTGGGCGATGCGGTTATAGGTATTAACCCGGTAGCCGATGATGTGGAAGCTGCGGCGCGCCTGTTGCACCTGCTGGATGATATGCGTCAACGGTATGAGATGCCGGTGCAATCCTGCATCCTTACCCACATCACCAACACCATGGAAATTATGGAGCGCAAGGGGCCCGTTGATCTCGTTTTTCAATCCATTGCCGGTACCGAAAAAGCCAATGACAGTTTTGGCATCACCCTGGATTTGCTTCAGGAGGCCAGGGAGGCCGCACTTTCGTTGCAAAGAGGAACGGTGGGCAACAATGTGATGTACTTTGAAACGGGTCAGGGAAGTGCGCTTTCCGCTAATGCCCATAGCGAGGTCGACCAACAGACTTTAGAGGCGCGGGCCTACGCGGTAGCCGGCTGGTATGAGCCACTACTGGTCAATACCGTGGTCGGCTTTATCGGGCCGGAGTATCTCTATGACGGCAAGCAAATCATCCGCGCCGGTTTGGAAGACCATTTTTGCGGCAAACTGTTGGGCCTGCCCATGGGGTGTGATGTTTGCTACACCAACCATGCCGAGGCAGATCAAAACGACATGGACAATTTGCTGACCTTGCTAGGCGCTGCGGGGGTGAATTTTATCATGGGGGTCCCGGGTGCGGATGATGTGATGCTAAACTACCAGAGCACCTCGTTTCATGATGCCAATTACCTGCGGCAGGTGCTCGGGTTAAGCTGCGCGCCGGAATTTGAACGCTGGCTCCAAAAAATGGGGCTGTGCGATGATCAGGGCAGGTCCTTACTGGAGAACCGGGCCGCACCAATGCTTGCCTATTTGCAGGAAATGGATCAATGACCCGGAAATTAAAGCCCCTTTATGATCTATCACTGTTCAAAAAATTAACGCCGGCGCGTATCGGCCTTGCGCGCGTGGGCTCGAGTATCTCCACCCAGGATATGCTGGCTTTTGATTTGGACCACGCCCAGGCCCGCGATGCCGTACACCTGCCCTTTGATTCCGCGGCCATTGCAAGCCAACTCGATGACCGCCAAATTCGATCCATAGGCGCGCATAGCGCTGCCGCGGACCGAACGACTTTTTTGCAGCGACCGGATCTTGGGCGGCAATTGGATGGCCCATCAAGGCAGCGTTTAAAGCCATTTCGATCGCCGGACAATGATGGCTATGACCTGGCCATGGTTATCGCCGACGGCTTGTCGGCTCGAGCCATTCATAGCAATGCCATTGCATTTATCGACAGTTTTAAAAAACATTCAGCCGCCCAGGGCTGGCGCTGGGCTCCCCTTGTCATTGCCTCCCAGGCCCGGGTGGCCCTGGCCGATGAGATTGGTGAAATTCTCAATGCACGCTTGAGCGTGATCCTTATCGGCGAACGACCGGGCCTCAGTTCAGCGGATAGTATGGGGATATACCTGACCTATGCGCCGCGAATCGGCTGCACAGACGCGCAAAGAAACTGCATATCGAACATCCGTCAATCAGGGCTAAGTCCCGAAAAAGCCGCGCGACAGCTGCACGTATTGATATCGAGCGCATTCAAGCTGGGCTTGTCGGGTGTGAACTTAAAAATAATAGAATCGCAACAAGGCATTACGATTTAAACCGAGCCCATTATATCCGTCGGCAACCTGTTTGAATTTTGTGCTCAGGTCAACAGGATGCCGGGAAACATTTATTAACAAAAAAATAATAACTAAATGGGGATCGGTGGTGCCAACGTATTTAAATTTCATTTAATAGATGGTTTTTGGCCCTGGTGTTCAGACCCGTTTCGTCGTTATTCTTTAAAGCAGACGATATAGCGAGAATTGGGTAAATAGCAAAAGTGGCAAAATAAACCGAACACCGCGCTTGAGAGCGGTCCAAAGAGTTGGGCGCCTCAGCTCAACCGTTGGCCGACGCAGTAGATTTGAAAAGATGAGGAATGGCACTGTTGCTTCGGAGGTCCAGCTCTTCGTATTGGTCCTTCGTCTGTGCCGCGTTCTCCTGATCACTGCCATTTGATGAGCAATAAGGGTATTCTCGCAGAAGCCCAACACTGTATCGGTGACGGGTGGCGCTTTCCCGGACAAAGTGCGATTTTCTGCGTGACAGGATTTGTGCCGGGAGTGCAGGTCGCTTGCAACATGCAGGTTGTTTGTGTGTGACAGTTTGCCTGGCCCGGATCGATTTGTGTCGCGGGACTTGCATATAGCGCCATAATCCAGGAGGAGTTTAGACGCAGTTCTTCGTAACCATTACAACAACTAAAATCACCCATTCAAACAGGAGGCACTATGTCGACTCAGGCCAACAAGATCCAGACGCACAGATTTGAATACGCTACGCCCGAGAATCCCGCAGATTTCAATCCCGCGGACTTTGTTGAAAAAGCGATTTCCTGGGTGAAAAGCCTGGTGCAACCGGGCGAAAAAATCGCTCTCTCCGCGTCCGGGGGCGTCGACAGTACGATCGCCGCGTTTCTCCTCGACCGTATCGTCGGCAAAGACCTCCATGCATTCTTCATCGAAGACAGTTGTCGGCGCCTCATAAACGACGAGCCCGAGGGGGAAGTCACACGTGAGATCTTCAGTAAACTGAACTTCACGGTCCTGGAGGTGAGGGACGAGATTCTCCCGCCACTGGTGGGGCTTTCCGACGGTGAAGAAAAACGCAAGACGTTTATCGGCAACTACAGGAAAGTATCAGACAGGCATATTGGCCAGGTAGGCGCCGCCTGGATTGCGGACGGTACGATCGCACCGGATATTATCGAAACCGAAGGCGGCTTCAAGAGCCAGCACAACGTCGGCTGGAATTACTCTGTTAGGAAGATTGAGCCGCTGGCGTCGCTCGCGAAGCCTCAGGTCAGGAGGGTCGGCGAGTACCTCGACCTCCCGCCGTCATTCACGCACCGGATCCCCTGTCCCGGACCCGCGCAAATCATCAGAACTGTCGGCGAATTCACTGAAGAGAAGCTCCATACAGGCCAGCTCGCGTCCGACATCATCGAGCAGGAGATTGAAAAGTACTACACTGAGAAACACGGTAAACCCTACCTTTACGACGAAGCTACCGGCATCCGCACGCCCTTTCAGTACTTCGGAATGGCGCTCGATCCGAACATGGAATCCGACCCGGCGCTCGCAGATCTGGCCCGCAGCACTCTCGCCGCGAACGCGGAGTGCTTCAAAATGGATAGCCAGACGACGGTCGTCCCCGAAGAGGGAACGCGCCCCGAGATCCCTATTTATAAACCGGTCTCGTGGATAAAGGTCGACGGCGATATCGACTATGACAAACTGAACGCTCTCTGTGTCGAGGCGTGGCGTAAACTCGAGCTTCCGCGCATTCTTCTCGAGCTTTGCACGAACGATGCGCCGAAAACCAAGTATCTCGTCGGTATGCGGGCGGTCGAGAGCGCGGCTGCGAAGCTGGCGCGTCCGGTCCGGATAGACGAGGCGGCACTCCTCGAGATAGGCAAGAAAATTGCCGCGCACACCGGCGCGTCGAGGGTGGCGTACGATATCAGCATCAAGCCACCGGCAACGATCGAATTTGAGTAGTCGTTATACAGGGATGTGGCTGCCCTTCAGCCAGTGCAAGAGAAGTAACAACAGGATTTACCAACCGACCAGATGGAAGCTATCCCAAATCCGCTACGCTCTATTGGGAGGCCCCATCTGGACGTTAAACCTGATATCACTGCAAATACAGAAAAATGAATTCTCCCCGGATCGGTAGGACCTCTTCGGACTTTCCCCTGAAGTGGAAAGTCTATTTTAATACTAATCTTTCTGCGCCAGGACCAATGCGTAGGCTTCTTTTTTAGAGATATTGAATTTGTGGGCGACCTGTTTTGAAACTTCCGCGGTGCCCGCTTCCTCGGATGCCAGCAGCCTGGCAATTTCCGCCCTGATTTTTTCCGGGGCCACTGGTTCTTCTCCCGGATTTCCGGAGACCAGCAACGTACATTCACCCTTGACCCCGGACCGTGCATCAAGTTCAGAAAGAACCTGCGACACCGGACCCCGGATAAACTTTTCAAACTTCTTTGTCATCTCCCGCGCCACTACCACGGGCCGATCTCCCATGCATTCCAAAACGGCTTCCAGCAATCCGACAACCCGCCGGGGCGATTCATAAAAGATAAGGGTTTCCCGTCGCCCTGCCAAATCGGTAAGCTGCTTAATCCTTTTCGCGGCCTTCTTCTCCGGAAACCCGATAAACGTGAAACTATCGGAGGGCAGCCCGGATACACTCAAGGCAGCCGTCGCGGCGGAAACACCCGGCAGGGGAACCACGTCGATACCTGCATCGACCGCGGCGCTGACCAGGCGGTACCCGGGATCGGAAATGGTGGGCGTACCCGCGTCCGACACGACCGCCACCGCGCGTCCGGCCTTCAATTTTTCTATCAACTGCCCGGCGCGCTGTTTTTCGTTGTGTTCGTGATACGACATCAGGCGGGTCGTAATCCCGTGCGCCTTGAGTAAAATACCGGTTTGGCGGGTATCCTCGGCAGCGATGACATCGACGGTCCGCAGGATCGTTAATGCCCGCAGGGTGATATCATCCAGGTTGCCGATCGGCGTGGCCACAATATAGAGCGTGCCGTCTAGTGCGGTCGCCCCTTTCTTATTTGCCGAAAAATTCGAAGGCATTTTTCACCACTTCAATATCAGGTGGGTTGTATCTGGCATCAATCGCGACCACATCAAAGCGCGCCTTGGCCTGGAGCTGCCCGGTCGCTTTCAAGTAAAACATGGCCGTTCTTGAAATCTTGGCCTGCTTGGCCGGGGTCACGGCCTGTTTGGGGCTGCCGTAGCGCCTGGTATGGCGCGCTTTGACTTCCACAAACACCAGAACCGGCCCCTCCTTGGCAATGATATCGATCTCGCCAATTTGATTGCGGTAATTGCGCTCCAGAATGCGATAACCACTCAATTTTAAATGATTGGCCGCTATAGATTCGCTTTTTTTTCCAAATTTCTGGGCCTTGCTAGGCATAGGTATTAAAAAGGGTTCCAGGGTTCAAGGGGTCGAGGGTTCAAGTGAACTTCTCCTTCAAGTTCGGAGATGCAATATCGAATGTAGTAGTACCGTGCAGTGTTAACTGAATTTGAGCAATTAGCTCTTAGCCTTTAGCTGTTAGGCGGTTGTAATTGAGGGCAATCACCGTGATCGGCTGTTGCCGTTCACTTGGGCCCTCGGCCCCTTGGACCCTTGGACCCTTGGACCCTTGGATCCTTGGATCCTTGGATCTAAACGTACTCTTTCACACCCTTGAAAGTCAACCGATGTATAGGCGTGACGCCGTGACGGGCGATGGCCTCTTTATGGGCCTTGGTGGGATATCCCTTGTGGCGATTGAACCCGTATTCGGGGTAGCGGTCATGAAAGTCGGCCATGATCCGATCCCGGGTCACCTTGGCAATGATCGAGGCCGCGGCAATGGAGATGCTCAAGGCATCGCCTTTGGGAATGGCCTTTTGTTTAATTTTAGCCGGTGTGGTGAAAGTGCCGTCAATAAGGAGAAAATCAGGAGCCGGACTTAGCTCACCGGCTGCTTGCGCCATGGAAAGCAGCGCGGCCTGGAGGATATTGATTTCATCGATCTGGAAATTATCGACGATGCCGACGCCCACCGCAATGGCACCTGCCCGGATCTGGTCGTAGAGTTTATCTCGCGTGCGGGGCGTCAGCTTTTTGGAATCATCGATCCCGGGGGCATCAAATCCAGCGGGCAGAATGACGGCCCCGGAAACAACGGGGCCGGCCAGGGGACCCCGGCCGGCCTCGTCAATACCGGCAATTTGGGTGAAGCCCTGTGAGCGGGCCTCATTTTCGAATGTCCAGAAGTCAGCTTTCAAAAAAAGTCATTCCAAACAATGGATTGGGACTTTTACACGAAGCGACGTTCGCGAATTCTAGCTGCCTTGCCGCGCAGTTTACGGAGATAGTAGATCTTGGAGCGGCGTACCCGCCCGCGGGTGATCACTTCGATCCGGTCGATGATGGGTGAGTGCAGGGGGAAAATCTTTTCAACCCCAACACCGTAGGAGACCTTGCGAACCGTAAAGGAGGCGTTGGTGGTGCCTTTGCGCTTGCTGATGCAAACCCCCTGAAAGGCCTGGATACGTTCCTTCTCACCTTCCCGGATTTTGACATGTACTTTAACGGTATCGCCCGGCGCGAATTTCGGCAGGTCCATCCGCATCATCTCTCTTTCGATCTGTTTAACCTTGTCCATGATACCCCCGTATAACAAAAACTTCACGTATTTTAAATAACTTAACCCCTTCATACTGCTTGCAGGGCAAATTTCCCAGTAGTTTAAACTAGTATCATATATTGGACTCCGGCCAATAATACAAGAAAAAAATGATGTATTTAATCAAATTCTCCGCAGAGCCGGTCCAAAATGATGGCCGTGGCACTGCGCACCGACAGATGATTGTACGCGCCCGTCCCCCGGACAGGATCGAGGATGATGTCGGCCGCGGCCATGCAGTCGGGTGCCAGCCCCCAGGCGGTGCCGAACAGGAGCAGCCCGGAAGTTCCATCGCTGAGCGTCTGGCGTAACTCCCCGAAGGTGACACTCCCTTTCTGGGGCCTTGCGCAGGTAACAATGGTCCGGGGTTGCCGGCCTTCGTCCTGTCCGATTTCAGTCACCACCTGTTCGAGATTGTCGCGGATATGAACCAGTTGCAGGGCCTCGCAGCGTTTGGGATTGTAGCGGGCCCCGCCGCCGCTGATCCAGTGGTCGACCAGCTTGCCCGCCAGCGCCTGTTGATCCTCAAGCGGTGTGACGACATAAAACCCCTTGACACCATAGGTCCGGGCGGACCGGGCCATGTCGTGCAGGTCGAGGTTGGTAACTGCCGAAGCGATCACCTCACCATTCTTATTGATGACCGGATAATGTATCAGGGCGATGTTAAGATTTAGAGTGGATGATGGATTCAATCTCTTTCTGCCATTTGTGCAAGATGTCGAGTTCGGATTGTTCCAAAGGCCGGTCCTTTAGCAGATCGGGCCTTTTCAACAGGGTTTTTATCAGCGAGTATTCCAGCCGCCATTTTGCGATGGCATTGTGGTTCCCGGACAACAGGACCTCCGGCACACTCTCTCCATTGAATTCGGGCGGCCGGGTATAATGGCCGTGCTCCAGGAGATCCCGGGAAAACGAATCCTGCCCGGCGGAATCCTCGTTGCCCAGCACGCCGGGGATCAACCGGGTAACCGCGTCGATGACCGCCATGGCGGCCACTTCACCACCGGTGAGCACATAATCGCCAATGGAGATATCTAGATCGATATGGTTTTCACAGATACGTTCATCCACCCCCTCATAGCGGCCGCAGACAAAGACCAGGCTGTTTGCATGGCTGAGTTCCTCGGCCAGGCCCTGGTCGAACGGGCGCCCTTGGGGGGTCAGCAACACCGTCAATGCCTGTGGAGACGTGTCGCGCACAGCCTCGATCGCGGCGGCCAGCGGTTCCGGTTTCATGACCATGCCAGCCCCGCCGCCATAGGGGCGATCATCCGTCATCTTGTGCCGGTCCGTGGCATAGTCCCGAATGTTGACCGTATTCGCCGTCACCTGGCCCTGCTTTAGTGCGCGCCTGATGATGCCGTGCGCCCAAAAGGCGTCGAACATTTCCGGGAATATGGTAAGTACAGTGAAATCCATTTTCGCTTCTTTGCTGATTAGCCGTGGTTTGAACGCTCCCCGCAGCTTGCAGCGGGGAGCGTTCAAACCACGGTTACAGTCCTTCCGGAAGATCCACACGCATGGTGCGTGTGTCGAGATCGACGCTCTGTACGACCCGCCTTAATGCCGGCACCAGGGTCTCGGCATCTTCTTTACGCACAACATAAACGTCGTTGCTGCCGGTGGGAATGATCGACTCGATTTGTCCTAAATAGTGATCTTCGAGCGTATATACCGCCAACCCGATCAGGTCCGCCCAATAGAAAGTATCCTCTTCCAGGACCGGCAGGTCGGATCGCCGGACAACCAGTTGAGTCCCCTTCAGGGCCTGGGCCTGGTCGCGGTCGCCGACACCTTGAAGACCGATGAGATAGTGATGCTTGTGGGGACGGACCCACTCTACGGTGTAATTGGTTTGAGCGCCCCGGGGCGTCAGCATTTTGAGAGAATCCCCGGGAGTGATCGTACGGGGCTGGATATCATAAAAATGGACTTTGACGGCGCCGTTGATACCATGTGCGCCGACCACTTGTCCGATGGGCACCAGGGGTTTTTCTGACATGGGATGTTTTCGTAACCAAGAAGGGGCGGACGATACAGGCCGGCTTACATTGTGGCAACGCCGGCCCCCTGCAAGCTCCTGCCGGGAAGGTGAAAACAGCCACCCGGTTTGCGGGTGGCCGATTACTCGATGATTTCCAACACGGTCCTCTTTTTAATCTTGGCGGAAGCAGCACTTAAGATAGTACGCATGGCGCGGGCCGTGCGCCCCTGCTTGCCGATCACTTTCCCCAGATCCTCTTTGGCTACCTGCAGCTCCAACACCGAGGTCTGGTTCCCTTCAACCTCCGAGACCACGACTTGATCCGGATTGTCAACCAGTGCCTGCGCGATGTATCTGATCAGATCTTGCATAGCTCCATCTCCTTTAGTTGGCGGTTGAGAGTTAGATGCAGCTTTCCATATCCAGGGATAACCAAAGAACCGATCAGGCCCGCTGTCAGTTCCTTAGATATTTTTAATAAGGCTCTTCACCGTATCGGAAGGGGTCGCCCCCTGGCCGAGCCAGTGCTTGATACGATCTTCCTTGAGGGATACTGCGGCCGGATCCTGCAACGGATCATAGGTGCCGACAGCCTCGAGGTAACGACCGTCACGGGGGCTTTCCGAGTCGGCCACCACGATTCTGTAAAAAGGTTTCTTCTTGGCACCATGCCGGGCTAATCTAATCTTAACTGCCATCTTCTTCTCCTCTAAAACGGCAACATCCCGCGGCCCAAACCGCGCATGCCGCCTTTGTTTATTTTTTTCATCATTTTCATCACCTGCGTATAGTTTTTCAACAGGCGGTTTATATCTTGTACACTGGTACCGCTCCCCTTGGCAATCCTTTTCCGGCGGCTACCATTAATAATTCCGTGCTGTTGCCGCTCCTGGGGTGTCATCGAGTTGATGATGGCCTCGATGCGCACCAGTTCATGTTCGTCAACCTTCAGATTTTTCAACTGCTTGGCGCTGCCGAGGCCCGGTATCATTTTGATCAGATCCGTCAGGGAGCCCATTTTTCTGATCTGGACCATCTGGTCCCGAAAATCCTCGAGGGTAAACTGGTTCTTGCGCAGTTTCTTCTCGAGTTCCAAGGCCTTTTTTTCATCTACAACCGTTTGGGCTTTTTCGATGAGACTCAGCACATCACCCATGCCCAGGATCTGCGAGGCCATGCGATCGGGGTGAAAGGCCTCGAGATCGGCCAATTTTTCGCCGACACCGATGAACTTGATCGGCTTCCCGGTTATCTCGCGGATAGACAGGGCCGCTCCGCCCCGGGCATCACCGTCGATCTTGGTAAGTACCACGCCGCCGATATCCAGAGCCTCATCGAAAGACTTGGCGATATTGACCGCATCCTGACCGGTCATGGCATCGGCCACCAACAGGACATCGCTCGGGTTGACAGCCGCCTGAATCGCTTTGAGTTCGGCCATCAATTCTTCATCCACATGCAGGCGGCCGGCCGTATCGAGCAAAAGCGTATCGCAGCCGGCCTGCTGGGCGGCCGCCCGGGCCTGGCGGCAGATTTCGACCGGATCCATATCCGGGCTTGAATCGAAAACCGGTACGGATAGCTGGGACCCGAGCTTCTGCAACTGGTCAATCGCCGCAGGGCGGTAAACGTCCGCCGGAACAAGATACGGGTTGCGGCCCTGTTTGCGTAGCAGGACCGCCAGCTTGCCGCTGGTGGTGGTTTTACCCGAACCCTGCAGTCCGACCAGCATGACCGAAACGGGGTGCTGGCCTTTGAGGTTCAATTCCTGGTGCTGCGCCCCCATCAAGCGGGTCAGCTCGTCGTTGACGATCTTGATGACCTGCTGCCCCGGGGTGAGGCTGGCCAGCACCTCTTGACCCAGGCTGCGCTGGCGGATGTCGGCAATCAGTTTTTTGACCACCCGGTAATGAACATCGGCCTCCAACAGGGCCATGCGAACTTCGCGCAGGCCGGTATCGATGTTCTTTTCAGTTAACTTACCGTGGCCTTTAAGTTTTCTGAATACCGCATCGAGCTTTTCGCTCAGGTTATCAAACATTGTGCACCCGAATCCTCGAGTATCGAAAATCTTGAGAATAATGTGATACCTGTGTTAAGTCAAGCAAAATCATGCCAGCCGGCCTTATTTGGCGGCTATGTTGTTTTATTTTACTATTGGCGACCGTATTTCGCAAATTGAATTTCAATCAATGGCACTAGAACTGAAAGATATCAAGGACCTGTCTTTTGATGAACTGGTCGAGTGGCTGGACGCTCAGGGTTTGGCCGCCTATCGGGCCGAACAGGTCTTCAAGTGGGTTTATCAGCGCCAGGTCGATACGTTCGACGAGATGACCAACCTCGGGAAACCAACCCGGGCCCTTCTGGCCCAGGCGTTTGACATTGGACGCCTTGCCGTGACCGCCGTCGAGGAATCCCGCGACGGCTCCCGCAAATACCTGCTGCAGCTAAAGGACGGTTGCCACATCGAATGCGTCCTGATCCCGGAAAAGGGGCACGATACCCTGTGCATATCAACCCAGGTCGGCTGCGCCCAGGGCTGCCAATTCTGCCTGACCGCCCGCGGCGGCCTGGTCCGCAACCTGACCAGCGGCGAAATCATCGCCCAGGTGCGCGATGTGATGCGGGACGCACCGGATCGGCGCCTGACCAATATTGTGGTAATGGGAATGGGTGAACCATTGGCCAACTACCGCAATCTCGTCAAGGCCATCGGCATTATCACCAATGCCAACCACGGCCTGGGCATCTCCGGCCAGCGCTTTACCCTGTCCACCGCCGGCCTGGCCTCACGCCTGGCAGACCTGGGCCGTGATACGGATGTCAACCTGGCTATATCCCTGAATGCTGCAGACGATGCCACCCGCAGTCGCCTCATGCCGATCAACCGCAAATTCAACCTGGCCGCCCTGCTGGACGCCTGTAAACGCTATCCGTTGAAACCCCGCCGCCGGATTACTTTTGAATACATCCTCATCGCGGGCGTCAATGACAGCGATGAAGATGCCCAACGGCTCTCTGCCCTCCTGGCCCCGTTGCGGGCAAAAATCAATCTTATCCCCTTCAACGAACACCCCGGCAGCACCTTTAAAAGACCGGATGAAAACCGGGTGAGGCGGTTCCAGGAAATCCTGATAGACAAGCATTACACGGCTATCGTCCGGTACAGCAAAGGACAGGACATATCAGCAGCGTGTGGGCAGTTGAAAGGTAAAGTTGGTTGAGTTGCTAGAACCCATCTCAAAAAAGTTTTTTGGCCCAAACTCGGTGTTGGGCGGCCGGTTCAAGTCCTCAAAATACTGAAGTATTCCTACGGGTTGCGACCCACAGTTGAAGATTGAATGGCGGGAAGTCCCGCAATGCAGGGTACCTCACGGCCGCCTTGCACCACGTTAGGCATTAGCTTCGCGTCATTTTGAACCAAAATCCGTTTTTTGAGATAGGTTCTAAGTATTCTCTTTTCAGGACTGCCAAGCAAGAAATCCCATTCCAGACCTTTTGACATCTTTACCGCATTGCATTTTTGAAACATCCGAAGCCGCGACCATCTAATGAAATCAATTCAATAAATTGCACTCGCGCGATCGCCGGGAACACATAACCGGCCGACTCTAATTGACATACTAATAGGTATGTGATAAACGGCTCCTTTCATACCAAAAACGAAACTGGTTCAAAAAATATAAGGAAGGAGGAGGAGACGTATGAAAAAACTCTTTAAATCTCCGTGGTTGGAAGTGAATGTGATGCTAGCCGTGCTTATCATGTCTTACATTGCACTGGCATTGATCACAAACGCTGCGGAAACCCCGCCAGGTGCCATGACCGGCGGAGCAATTTTTGGCTGGCTGTTTGGATTCTTTTTTCTCAGTTTTGCCATCGCCATGGTGGCCGTCATCGGCGGTATCGGGGGCGGGGTTTTGTTTACACCTGTCATGCTGGCCTTTACACCTGTGGACAGCCTGATTGTCAGGGCGACCGGCCTGATCGTGGCCATGTTCAGCGGCCTGGTATCCACCGGCCCCTTTATGAAAGGAGGGTTGGCCAACCTGAAGATCTGCATCTTCTGTGCGGCCGCTTACGGTGTGGGGGCCTTTGCCGGTGCCCAGGGGGCCATCTATGTGGCCCAGCATCTGGGTGATACCGGGGAAGGGTTGATCCGCCTGGCCCTGGGCGGCATTCTGTGTTCACTGGCGGTATATTTCCTGGTCGGTGGTAAGAAAATCGAATGGCCCGAGGTTAAAAAGGTGGATGGCTTTACAAAAAAATTAAAGCTCTCACAGCCCTATCTAGAAGTATCCCTGAACAAGGTAATTGATTATCCCCTGACCCGGGCCGGCTGGGTGCTCGGCGCCATCGTCGGCGTGGGCGTCCTGTCCGGGTTTTTCGGCCTCGGTGCCGGCTGGGCCATCGTGCCGGCTCAGAACGTGATCATGGCGGTGCCGCTCAAGGTTGCCGCGGCCAATAGCGGTGTGCTTCTGGGAATGGGCGACTGTATCGCCGTGTGGCCTTATCTTTTGATGGGCGCCATCATTCCTGTTTTTGCCGCACCCTGGCTGGTGGGCCAGGTCCTGGGCGGCTTGCTCGGCGCCCTGATTCTGATTCGCGTTAAGGCGGGTTTCGTCCGTTTCCTGCTGATCGGGTTTATGTTTTTCTCTTGCTTTGGCCTGTTGACCAAAGGGTTCATCATGCTGGGTGTCATTAAAGCGGTACCGGTATGGGTCACCGGACTGGTATTTATAGGCATCTTCGCGGCTGTAACCCGATCCATCATCAAATTCACGCGAGCCGAATCGTAAAGGAGGTGACGATATGAGTACTGAAGAAATGAGTACTGTAGAAGCTCCAAAAATGCCGCGTGCGAATAACGTATACGGTAACATCGTGTACTGGGTGACGATCGCTTCCTGTATTATTTGCATGATCGGCCCGGTGATATCCGTAGCGTACCCGGACAACAACACGCTCAATCCCTACAAGCTCTTCAATGCCATTTTTGAAGGCAAAGACGCCCAGACCGTGTGGCAGGAAGTGGGAGGCGGGTTCCCCGGAGGGCACTTTTACCTGAAAAATTTCACCCAGGGCGACGGCTTTACGCAATTCGGCCTGGCATTGGGCTGCTCCGTGGCCTTGTGGGCCCTTATCGCCACCGCGGTTGCATATGTCTCGGACAGGAACTACCTTTATGTTAGCCTGTCGATATGGGTGGCGATCATGGTCGCTTTGTCCATGGTCGGAATTTTTGCAGCGCATTAAAACGGGAATGGTTGGGTTTTTCCCAACCATCGTTTTTATCACATATCGCCTTTTTTGAGGTTGGAGGATATCAATATGGAACAACAATTGGTATGTGCCTGCCCCTTGACCCGGGGTGAAAGAATATTAGTCGCTGTGGACGGTTCATCTTTTAGTGATTTGGCGGTGGACCAGGCCATCAGCCTCGGTGGAATTTGCAATAGTGAAATTTTCGTGATCAGCGTCGTCGATCTTTACCCGGAGCAGATGAGCATTGCGCCGGCCCTGGTGGAGGAAAAGTCAGCCGAGGTACGACAGCATCTGGATGCGGCTAAAGAGAAGGTCGATGAGGCCAACATTCCTTGTGAAACCATTGTTCGCATGGGCGGTAGGGTGTACGAGCCTATTGTTCAGGAAGCCAAGGATAGAGATATCGACCTTATCGTCATGGGAACGCTGGGACGAACGGGATTCGCGCGCATTCTTTTGGGGAGCGTAGCCCAAAACGTGATCGGGCACGCTCCCTGTCCGGTGCTGGTGGTTCCGAACGTAGAATAAAATCGAAATAGTGACCAAGGGGCCAGACCGACCCTATGACATTGCTTGTCAACGGGAAGGTCTGCCCCCTGTTTTTTTGCTTTCAATCGGCCGGCGGTCTCAAGGGAATACATCTCTATTCTGAAGTTCAGCGGCCAAATCTTTAATCCCTTCCCGGATGCCCGCTTTCATGATGATCGGGTAGCCGTCAAATTCAGCATAAACGTTATAATACGGGCCAATTAATTTGCTCCAGTCACCGTTTATCCGATGGGACCAAACGGCTTCTCCGTCCGCCGCCGTACTCAGCGTCAGATCCAATGATAGAGAGTTTTGGACGGTTCCGGCAGGCAATCCGGCCAGCCAGAGCAGGGGGCCGAAGATAGAAAGCCCATAGGAAATCATCTTGCTGCTGTAGGTCGTATCGTGGATTTCCCCGGTCAGGTAAAAATCGACGTTCGGTGGGTCCCCGCTGGTGGATAAAAGAACCGCTTCAAACAGATCGTTCGCTTCTAATTCTGCCACGACGCTTTTTGCAAGGTCCTCAGTCGGTCTGAAATGGTAGGTAAGATACGATACATAACCCACGGCAATGCCCGGACGTTCGTATTCAGATGGCACATAGGGCACGAGTGGGATGAAGAATTTCAATCGAGTTGCGCGCCACGATGAGTTTTCCTTCCCTCTCAAATCTTTGAAAGGCACGACCGCGACTCTTAAAGGTTGCTCAGGCGACTGTAATTCCAGGTCAGGTCCGGCCGTGTACACGTACCTTGCGACGCCTCTGCCGCACCCGCAGGCAGCAGCACCCAACATCAGGACCATTAAAATTCCACGGATTCTTTGCATGCTTTTTCGATGCATCGGGATGGACTATTCCTTTTCCAGCAACCGTTCGGTGTACTTCATGATCTCGTGGTACCGGGCTCTGAGGGCCGGGGTCATGAAGTCCCAGGCCCACTGCCGCAAAACTTTGCCGTCTTCGAAATTGAGGTGCTCCAGAAAGGAGACCGTCATCGCATTGACCAGCTTTTTGTTCCCATAGCGAAGATAGTGGTCCGCCAACTGCAACACCCGGCCAAGGGCGTCTTTGTCGCCGGCGTCGATCCGGCTCTGGACAAATCGCGTGAAGGCGCTCATTTCCAGATAAAGGAGGCCCCCCTCCCGGTTGATCGCCGCTTGAATTTCCGGGAATGCTGCCTTTAGATCCGCTATGAATTCAGTTCGGTGAAGTCTCTTCATCACGCCGTCCTGGCGGTCGACCCCTCAAGCAGGCCATAAGGAAAGGCCGGGAACATGATGCGTGCGGATCGACGCCTGTTTTGTCAGCAAGATGAGCCAATCCTTCTTGTAAACGTCACCAACGGCACATCGATTCGGCTGCCGTTTATCCAGAGCGGAGGAAACGCAAGGTATTGCACGACCGGCCGCGACCTGGTAAATGTCGCCCTCAATTCTAGCCGGCGATGTCCCTCAAGACCGAACACTTTTTTAGTGGCGCCTTCGATTCTCACCGGGCCTGCGGCCGTTATCTTCCGCTTTCCGGTGTGGTCGATGATCCTCATCAGGACGATTTCTATTTCATCTTGGATGGCTTTATCCTCAGACAACAGGTGGATGCCATTAGGGTTGATGCGCAGGGTATTCCCCTCGGGGACACAGATGACAATCTGCATGCGATCGAGTTTGTTGTTGATCTGAAATGTGATTTCGTCAACATGGAACTCAATGGCGGTCAACGGTGGAAACGCCGGTGTATAGCAGGTAATGTCTCTACGCGCATCCGGTGCGTCGATGGCATAGGAAACGGTTTTTTGGGGGATGCAGAGACATCCCGGCAGGAAAACAGACAGGGTTATGGTGAAAAGAAATAAAGCGCTTCTTCGCATTCTTTCTCCATTTTGAACGCTTGGATTCAGCCGACGCGGCCTCTCAGGCATCTAAGTCTCGTCGAGAGAAGCATGGTTCGTCCTAATCTGCTTGAGGGGATACTGAATTCACCTTAAGCAGGCCCTGATCTTATTTTCATCCAGGTCGTGTTCACGATTACAGCAAAAGCGGTTTGTTTTCCCGAGGAGCCGTTGGCACCACGGTTAGGGTGTTTTGCCGATCGCCCTGGATAACCAACACTTCGGCGGGTTCGCCGGCCGGTGCCTTGCTGTAGCCCGCACAAATGGCCGCCGCCTGCCGGGCCGTATCGTGATCACAGCCATTGGGCACCAGTGATACAGGTCCGGGCCAATTTTTCACCCTAAATTCGGTATCCACGGCCGGGTCGATCAGCGCTTCGATTTTCTGATTTTCCATTTTTGAGCGGCCCACGATGAGTTTGTGGCCTGTATTCAGTCGCAGGTGCTGGCCATGACCCAAAAGGAAGAACTCCGCATCCCGGTAGGTGTCCTGGTGTTCAAAAAGATCCCGCAGGCGGGCCGCATAGCCTTTTTCGGTAAGCAAGCAGCCCCCGGCCGGCGACGGAAAATCGGTCACACCCCAGCGGGCCGCCAGTTCCAACTGGGGCTTGCGCGAGCGGCCCGACAAATTCAACAAGCGTTCCCGATCAACCAAGCCTTCCGTTTCCGGCCGGGTAATGGGTAGATTCTGGGCAGACAAGGGGCGGACGATATCGCCGTCAAAACCAGAGTTTTTCTCGACATACCGCAATGAGTTTTTATTCTGCGACATGGGCCGCTGACCGGACACCTCCCCGCTGAAGAGAAAGTCAAATCCCCTGGCCTGCATCTCTTCCCCTGCCAGGCGGAACATGAGGGCATGACAGTCCATGCAGGGATTCATCTGTTTGCCGTATCCAGCCGGTGGGTTTTTCAGCATCTTGAGATAGGTGGGCAAAATCCGTTTGACCGTAATCGGAATGTCGTTCAGCCGGGCGGCTCGCCGGGCCTTGTCGGCAGAGAAAAATGGCGTTTCAAAGGTGATCCACTCCACCTCGATGCCCTGGTTGCGTAACACCAGGGCGGCCAGGATGCTGTCCAGCCCTCCCGAGCACAAGCCCAAAGCTCTCACTTTTTTAGTATCCGATGTCATAGCGACTTGCCAGCCTCTAACGTAATTATCATACCAGCGGCAGTAAATGTAACGATTACAATAAGGGTGCCGGGTGAGTTTTACAAGGACGACCGCGCAAGAGCGGTTCCCACGGACTACATTAGACCTTAACTTCGTCCAACACATCCCTGACAGTGCGGGCAAGTTTTGCCAAGACGACCGGTTTCATTAAAAAGGCACTGATACCGGCAGCCCGCGCCATCTCTTCCGATACGGATTCACTGTAGCCGGTACAGAGGATGATGGGCATGTCCGGCCGAACGGTTAAACATTCGCGCGCCAGGGCAAGGCCGGTCATCTGGGGCATGGTCTGGTCCGTAATAACCAGGTCAAATTTATGCGGCTGTTTTCTAAATTCCTCCAGGGCCGAAACGCTGGATTGGCAGGCTACGACGGCATATCCCAAACGCAAAAGAATGCGCTCTTGGGTTTCCAGTAAAATCTCATCATCGTCGACTAAAAGAATCCGCTCATTGCCGGTGGGGATGACCTGGCTGTAGTTCCGTTCGGCCTGCTTGGTATCGGGGGTTATCAAGGGCAACAATACATGAAAAACGGCACCTTTGCCCGGTTTGCTGAAAACGGTGATCGCGCCGCCATGGTTTTTAACAATACCATGCACCACGGAGAGGCCCATACCCGTGCCTTCATCCACCTGTTTGGTGGTAAAAAAGGGATCGAAGATCCGTTCCACCACATCCTCCGCAATCCCCTGACCGGTATCCATGACGCTCAACAAGGCGTACTGGCCGGGGGCCAGATTCTGGTGCCGAACGGTTTCGTCTTCATCCAGGGAAATCTGAGACAGGCTGATGTCAAGGGTTCCGCCCGTTTCACGCATGGCATGGGCGGCATTGGTACAAAGGTTGACCAACACCTGACTGACCTGGGTCAGGTCGGCCATGATGGTCATGTCTTCCTCGGCAATATTTTGTTTGATTTCAATAGTTGTCGGCAAAGAGGACCGTAATAGTTTCAGGGATTCTTTGACGATGGTGCTGATTTTCAAAGGGCGCTTTTCCTGGGAAGATTGGCGGCTGAAATTCAGGATTTGGGTGACCAGGTCCTTGGCCCGCCGACTCGCCTCCTCGACCCGTTGGATATGGTAGTGGGCCCGGTCATTGTTTTCATCGATCTCGGTCTTTACCAGCTCTAGGTTGCCGGTAATAATCCAAAGTATATTATTAAAATCATGGGCGATACCACCTGCCAACGTGCCGACCGCTTCTATCTTCTGGGACTGCAGCAACTGAGACTCGTACCGCTTTTTATCCTTTTCTATTCGGACGTGCCGGGTAACATCTGCAGCGGTAATAATGGCGCCATCTTCGAACGGGGCCATTTTTACGGACAAATAGCGGTTTTTATAGCCGAGAGCCGGAAGCTCCTTGGGAAGGCTGGTTTGAATGCATTCCATCAATTCGCTACGCATATCGATTTGGTGGTTGCCGGCAAAATCGGTCGTATACATCCGGTCTCCGATTTGGGGGCAGCGGTCGCCGGGACGCGTGGCGCCAGCATCCCGGCGCCGCTGATTGACATCCACCACACGGCCCTCCCGATCAACAATAATAGCCTCAAAGGGACTGTTCAAGAATACATTGCGATACTTATCCAGGTCGGCAGTAAGCCGGGCAATGTCTTGCTCCAATTGGGCAATCTTGGTTTGAAGCTCATCTGTGGCGGCTTTTTTCGACATGGCATTTACGCTCGGCAGCCGGGGACCGCTGCTTTCGGTTTTGGCTCCCTTCAACCCCGGGATTTTCGCTAAAGAGCAATTATAGGCCACTTAAACGTCAAATGTCAATTAATTCAGCTGATTATAATCATGGGCACCAGGCATGACAAGGGAGGGCCTTATAGGAGCCCTGTTGATGGCAGTCAATCGGCTGGGTGCAGTGTCGGTTCGATTCAGGCTAGATTACCCGGCCCGCAAGTAAGTCGGGGTCCAATATTGGTAGGCATGGGATCACACAACGATTAAAGGCTGGCTATTTTTTAAACACTTTCTTCAACAGTTCGGTCACCCGGGCGGCGGGATCTTTGCGAATCTTGCGCTCTTCCTGTTCGATCATGAAAAACAGTCCATCGAGGGTCTTGCCGGTTACATAGGCGTCCAGATCAAAGCGAAATGATTCTGCAAAAGGTATCCGGCTGATGCTACTGTCAAGGTCCTGCCAGGCCCGGGTAACGCCCACAGTGGCCATGGCGTTGTGAACCAAGGGCGTGAAAAGCTCGGTCAGTTGATTGGTGGTTTTGGCCTGGAAATAGAGCGTGGCTTCATTTTCACGTCCCGCTAAAATAGATTTGGCATCATCAAAGGTCATCTGGGTGATCGCCTCCCAGAAAAGTTTGCGCGCTTGGGGAGCCGCCTGTTCCGCTGCGCGGTTCATACTGAGTTCAAAGGCGTCCACTTGGCCCCCGAAACCGGCCGTTCTGAGGAACGACTCCACCTGCCGCACCTCTTCCGGCAGCAGAATCTTTACATCCGGGTGCCGGTAGAAACCATCGACCCGGGATAACAGGCGCACTGAATTATCGGTACCGATTTCCAGAGCCTCCTTGAGCCCCTGAACGATTTCATTTTCACTCAATCCGGTATTTCCCTCCAGGGCATTTTGCAGGGTCTTTTTAAGGAAATCTTCGAACCCGGCCCGGGCTGCACCGGCCGACAGTGTAACCAACAGGGCCACGCCCAAAACGAAAACCGTATTACGCAGTTTCATACCCAGCTCCCCTTATACCTATTGAATCGTCATTCTCCCGTAGCGTATCCGCGAATCCGCACCTGACCGTAACGCTTTTAAATTAAGAACCTTTTTAAAACAAGAAAAATGTTCTCATCCCCTCCGTGATGGACTATACTGCCGGGACGTATCGGCTGCACGTCGATCTTTGCGCAAAGGAGCCTTCATGCACCCGGCCCTCAGGATAACACTTGGCATTATCGGTATCTATCTGGCCTATTGCGGACTGCTGTTCGTTTTTCAGCGCCAGATGCTCTTCCCCCGCTACATGGTCATGACACGCGCCAGTTTGCCCGATAATTTTCCAGGACTTGAACGCATCTGGCTCGAATTGGCGGGCATGCGCGTCGAAGCCTGGTTCCTGCCAGCCAGGACCGAGGCCCGACCGGCCCCGGTCGTCATCATCACCCACGGCAATGCAGAATCCATCGACTTCCTACCGGATGAGTTTCAGCCTTTTACCGAACGCGGTGTCTCGCTATTCATGGTAGAATTTCCCGGATACGGCCGCTCGCAGGGCGCTCCCTCCCAGCAGACCATCACTGATACCATGCTCAAAGCCTATGAGGTGGCAGCCGGCCGGCCGGATGTCGATGCCGATCGGATCATCCTATTGGGGCGCAGCCTCGGGGGGGGTGCCGTGTGTCAACTGGCCGCCCGGCGTCCCATCCGGGGGCTCATTCTCGTCTCGGCCTTTACAAGCGTGAGTGCTTTTGCACCGCGTTACATGGTCCCATCATTTGTGGTTAAAGATCCGTTTGACAACCTGGCCGTGATCCGCAACTTCGACGGGCCTGTCCTGATCATACACGGCACCCGGGACGAAATCATCCCCTATCGACACGGACAGGCCCTGGCGGCCGCGGCCCCGGATGGCAATCTGGTGTCCTTTCAGAACGGTCACAACGATCTGCCTACCGACAGCCGGCAGTTCTGGCAGGCGGTTGACGAATACTTGCAAAAGATTGAGCTTTTCCCCCAGGACAATACTGCCCACTAATCACCAGGAGCCACTTAAAATATGACCTCATCACTGTTCGTACGGATGGACAAAATCCTGATCGATCCGGCAATGCAAGCAGCAGGCAGGGGAGCCCGCAAACTGGCCGTGACCCAGGTCTATAGCCATGGCGAGGTTCCAGCAAGCAATCCGTGCTGGGAACCGCCGCGCGACAATCGGCAGCCGTGCCCGGTTTTGGAGCTTCCGGGGACTGAGATTGCGGTCTTCAACGAAATAGCCGACCAACAACGCCATTTTCATAAACAGGCCACCGAAATCTATGTGGTTGCCAGCGGATCCATGACCGTCGAAGTTGACGGGGCAATCCATCATTTACAGTCCGGAGACGCCGTCATCATCGGCCCAGGTAGGCCCCACGAAATAAAAAACAGGGGCTTAAATTCACCAGCTATGCTATAAGTTCCAACTCTGGCGGTTCCACGGACAAATTCCCGGCTTGATCAATGACAAGCGTCAAGTCCTTGTAGGCCCGGCCGCTTAAATAGAGGCTATCGCAAAAATGTCTTTTGGCCCAATCTCTGCGTTGTGCGTTTGGTTCCGGCACGAAGTGCCGGTTTTCAAGCCGTATAGGCGCAACCTTTAGCGCTATCCTCAAAATGCTTGAGTATTCCTCCGGTTGAGGAATGGATCAAGAGGGAAGTCCCGCAACGCGGGGGAACCTCACGGACGCCTTGACCTTGAACCAAAATCCTGTTTTTGAAATAACCTATAGATAAATTCCCTGGTTGAGCGGTTATCGGCTGAACCCTAAAAGCTACCAGGCGAGAAAGGACATTCCCTATATGAAAAACCTGCTATGCCTGGCAACCATGATCATGGCCGTGATGTTTGGGGCTCCGGCCTACGGTTCAAGTGGAACGACCGGCGATAATCCTATCTACATCATCAAAACAAACCAGGGGGAAATAGAGTTAGAGCTCTTTGCTGACCAGGCTCCGACGACCGTTCGCAATTTCGTCGAGTTGGCTGCCGGCAGCAAGGCATTCACTGATCCGGCCACCCAAAAGGAGGTCAAGCGGCCATTCTACGACGGATTGATTTTCCACCGGGTCATTAAAGATTTCATGATTCAGGGCGGCTGCCCGCTGGGCAATGGTTCCGGGGACCCCGGCTATCGTTTTGAGGATGAAATAAATGCCGACGCCCTGGGATTGGATAAAGTCAAGGCCATGGACATGCAGCGCGGCCCCCACCCCTATCTCGGGATCCGCAGTTAGCGTGAATTCCAGGCCAGGCTGCTGGCGCCGTTATTCCAAAAGCTGGGTATCAACTCAAAAGCGCAATTAGAAAAACGCAAGGAAGAGGTAGACAAAGCGCTATCCGGTCTTACCCTCAAGCAAGCCTATGAAAACATGGGGTATCGCTACAACTCCCAGGGATCAGGGCATCAGCCGTTAAGAGGATCCCTGGCGATGGCCAATGCCGGACCGAATACCAATGGCTCCCAGTTCTTTATCAACCTGGTCGATACCCCCTGGCTGGCCGGGAAGCACACGGTTTTCGGTCGGGTTACAGGCGGCATGGACGTGGTTGATAAAATCGGGCAGGTCCCGGTCGCTGCTCAGGGAAAACCGGCCACGGATGTGAAGATCATTTCGATAAGGCCCAAAAAGTAACTAGAACCCATCTCAAAAAAGTCTTTTGGCCCAAACTCGGCGTTGGGCGCTCATATCAAGTCCTCGAAATACTATAGTATTCCTCCGGGTTGATATTCGCGGCCGCCTTGATTTTGAACCAAAATCTATTTTTTGAGATAGGTTCTACTCACCTGGTTCAAAAATGTAGTCGCAATCGGGTTAACTCTTGATGATGGCATACCCATCGAAATGAAGCCTTGTTTTCGATTTCGATCAGCGTCTCTCCGGGACCGGGCCCCCGATGAATCGCTCCCCGGACATGACTGCACAGGAAGAAACGATTGACTTTTACAGGGCGGCTGATTACATGCAACGTAGCAGTTGTCGCGAAACCGATGGATCAAGATATACCAATCTAGAAACCAGTGTTGCCTCGATGCTAAAATTAACACCTGCATCTCGATTTCTTGTCTGCCTTGAATTCCAGGCAGCGGCCGCGGCGGGAACAGTCCGCTGACGGTCAACGGCAACTAGACATCAACCAGCTTTTCGACCGCCAGGGACTCATAAATGGTCCGTGGCGTTTTTTACCCCGGGCCACAAAACCCGGGGTTTTTCGTTTGGCCCGGGACTGCAAAGGAGGAGACATGGAAGACCAGGGCCCCATCAAATATGCTGGCCGAATGAGTCAACTGCCCCCCTACCTCTTTGGCATGATCAACAAAATGAAAATGGAGAAACGCTGGCAAGGGGATGACGTCATCGATCTGGGTATGGGCAACCCGGCGGATCCCACCCCCGAGACGGTCATCCGCAAACTTTGCGAAGTCACCGCCGACCCGAAAACACACCGCTACCCGGCTGCCGCGGGGCATAAAAACCTGCGCCGCGAAATTGCCCGCTATTATAAAAAGGAGTACGGCGTAGAACTGAATGCGGACCATGAAGTCATTGTTACCATCGGCTCGAAAGAAGGCATATCTCATCTGTGTCTGGCCCTGGTCGGCCCAGGTGATACGGTGATTGTGCCGGCCCCGGCATTTCCGATTCATGTTTACGCAGCGGTCATCGCCGGTGCCAACGTCATCCGGATCGCCCTGGATTCAGAGGAGAATTTTCTACGGCAAATCGCCGACATGTGCGCCTCCCTGACACCCAAACCCAAGCTGCTCATGCTGAATTATCCGCATAATCCGACTGGAACGTTGGCCTCCCACGAATTCTTCGGGGAGGTCGTCCAACTCGCCGGGCAGCACGGGTTGATGGTTGTAAATGATTTTGCCTACGGGAAAATCACTTATGACGAGTATGTCGCCCCCAGCTTTATGGAGGTGCCGGGCGTGCTGGATATGGGGGTCGAATTCGGCTCCTTCTCCAAATCATATAACATGGCCGGCTGGCGTTTGGGGTATTGTGTGGGCAACCGAGCCATTATCGAAGGGCTGGCCAAAATCAAAGGCTATTATGACTATGGTATTTTTTCGCCCATCCAGGTGGCGGGTATCGTGGCCATGCGCGATGGTGACGCCGACATTCAAAAGCAGGTTCGGCGCTATGAAAAAAGGAGGGATACCATGTGCAGCGGTTTGGAGAAAATGGGCTGGGAGGTAACCCGCCCCAGGGCGGGCATGTTTTTGTGGGTCAAAATCCCGCCCCCTTATAACCAGATGGGTTCGATCCAGTTTGCGATTGAAATGATGGATCGGGCCAATGTGGCCGTTACACCGGGGGCCGGATTCGGTGAGGAAGGGGATGGCTTTTTGCGCCTGGCGCTGGTGGAAAATGAAAATCGTATCAATCAAGCCCTGAAACAGATGCGTCGAGCCCTGAGAGAACTTGACGCGGAGACGAAATGGACCTAATACATATGAGCGCAGGGTCAGTCCAGGCGGAAACAACCTTTGCAATGGGGGGTGCCTATGAACACGTACACCACAGTCCGGATCCCCGTAAAGTTCCTATCCGGCCTGCCAATTTCAGCCTCCAAAGAACAAGTGTGGACAAATATGTAAAAAATTTGGCGAATTTATTACATATTTGTAATCTGACTTCGCAAAAAGATGGTACGCTGTCGATTCCAACTGCTTGAATATTATTGTTATATTTTATTTTATCATATTGGCACGCCTGTTGCGAAATACTCACGAAGATAATCATGGCAGTGAGGATGAATCTTGCAATCAACACAAATGAAAAGTAATTTTTCCCAGACTGCAATTGAACTCCTGGAAGAGCGCAAGCAGTTGACGGCTCGTTTTCTGCGGAATGAAGAACCGGAATATCTGGTTGAAAATGCACGCCTGCTGGACAATTATTTCCGGGAAAGTTTTGCTGCCAGCGTGATCGGCCCACGGATTGGAATTCTGAAAAACCCTTATGCAATTATCGCTCTGGGTGGCTATGGTCGCCAGGAACAATGCACCCATTCGGATGTGGACCTGTTGTTTCTTTTTGAAAAACGGGTACCCCCGGAAGCTGAGGAACTGATCCGCGAGGTAGTTTACCCCCTGTGGGACATCGGCCTGGATGTGGGCCATGCCACCCGGTCACTGAAAGAGTGCTTGAAACTTGCTTCCCAGGATTACGAAGTCTTGACGTCACTGCTGGATGCCCGTTTTATTTGCGGCATCTCGCCGCTTTACACCCGGTTGTTGGAAAAGTTGCGCAACACCGTTTTAAAGCAGCATTCCCGGCGCATCATCGATTGGCTGATAGAAACCAATGAAGCCCGTCATGTCCGCTTCGGTGACTCAGCCGGTCTTCTGCAACCCAGCCTCAAGGAAGGTTTAGGCGGGCTGCGCGATTACCACACCATGTTATGGATCGCCAAAATCAAATCCGGCATCCAGCAGGTCCGGGATCTGGAATATTACGGTTATCTGTCCCATGCCGAATTCGGTGAGTTCTACCGATCGCTTGCGTTCATCTGGAATATACGTAACCGGCTGCACATCCTAACCGGCCGCAAGTGCGATCAACTCTATTTCAGCCACCAGGAAAAACTGGCCGCGGAGATGGCTTACCGAAGCGAACAGGGCCAGCAGCCGGTCGAGCTGTTTCTGGGCGAACTCCACGGACACATGGAACTGGTGAAACACCAGCACCAGATGTTCCTCCACGAACTGGGGGGCAGTTCCAAGCGCCGCAAACGCCGCCGGCCGCTGAAAACCACCGCCGTAAACGGATTGGAAGTGGCCAAGAACAATACCCTGGCGTTCACCTCGCCGGAAAGCATTCTGGGCAATCCAGAACTGCTCATTGAAATTTTCGCCGAAAGCGCCCGTTTGAAGATCCCCCTGGGGGTCGAAGCCCGGCGCCTGGTCAAGGATTTTCTCCATCTGGTGGACGACCGCTTTCTTGCTGCCGGCCAGGCCGTAAAATCTTTCGAAAAAATTCTGACGACCGCGGTCCCGGATTTCAATGTCCTGAATGAAATGATGACCACTGGCCTGTTGACCGCCCTGCTGCCTGAGATGCAGACGATCGCTAACCGAATCCAGTACGATGAATATCACACCTTTCCGGTGGATAAACATTCCCTCGAGGTTGTCCAGACCATGAAAACCTTTGGATCGGACGAAAGCCCGGTCAATGATCCGCTTTGCATCTCAATCTACAAGGAATTGAAGCATCGCAAAATGCTCATGTGGGCCGCGCTCCTGCACGACATCGGCAAAGGGCAGCCCGGCCAGGGCCACGCCCGCAAGGGGGCTGAAATCGCCGGGTCCATCTTGACGCGTTTCGGCTACCGCCCCAAGGAAATCGACACGGTCACCTTTCTGGTACGCGAGCACCTGCTGTTGGTAAAAACAGCAACCCGCCGGGACTTGCACGATGAAGGCACCGCCATTGCTTGCGCCCGCAAAATAGAAAACCCCCTGCGGCTTAAGATGCTCTACCTGCTGTCGGTGGCCGATTCCATCGCGACCGGCCCCAAAGCCTGGAACGACTGGACCGCCACGCTCCTGCGAGCCCTGTTCTTCCAGGTGCTCAACATACTCAAAGGCGGCGAACTGGCCAGTCGGGAAGCCATCCGCACCGTTGCGGCAAAGAAAACCGCGCTCCTGGCATCGACGGCAACTGAGCGACGACCGGATATCGAAACGCTCTTCAATTTCATGTCGCCCCGTTACCTGCTGTACGCCGATCCGGAGGCCATGCGTGCGCATGTGGATATCCATGCTCAGCTTGGAACGCGGCCGTTTGTCTGGAAAATCGAAGAATCCGAGGACGGCGCCACCCGCACCGTCACCATCTGTGCCCAGGATCGGCCGGGACTCTTTTCCAAAATAGCCGGAGTCTTGACCCTGCACGGCATCAACATCCTTGATGTTCAGGTCTTCACCTGGAAAAACAATATTGCGCTGGATATCTTCAAGGTCCAGCCGCCACCGGATCCTCTATTTGAAGAGGAAACCTGGCAAAAAGCGGCAGCGGTCCTGGAGAATGCCCTGGCCGGTGAATTCGAGCTGGATGCCGCCATCGCAGCCCGGGCTGTCCCGCGGATCAACACCAACGGTCCGGTCACCGGGCGGCCCACCAAGATCAATGTAGACAACGAGGCGTCCAACTTCTTTACCATCATCGAGATATTTACATACGACGCGCCCGGGCTGCTCTTTACCATCACCGACACGCTTTTTAAGTGCGGCCTGGACGTCTGGGTCGCCAAGATCGCCACGCAGGTAGATCAGGTGGCGGATATTTTCTATGTCCGGGATATCGAGGGGCAAAAAGTGGATGACCCGGACCAAGTAGAGAACCTCAAGCAACAGATCAGCCTGGTGCTGACCGAAATAGAAAACCGATATTCCGGCCGCCAGGAACAGAACGTAGACGCACAACCAGGAGGAAAAAATGAAAAAAATTGAAGCGATCATCAAACCTTTCAAGCTTGATGATGTCAAGGAAGCGCTCAACGATATCGGCATCCAGGGTATGACGATATCCGAGGTAAAAGGCTACGGTCGGCAAAAAGGTCACAAGGAAATTTACCGGGGCGCAGAATATGTCGTGGATTTCATCCCCAAGGTAAAAATTGAAATCGTCATCGGTGCTGAAAGGGTGGACGAAGTCGCCAAGGCTATCTGTGAGGCCGCCAACACCGGCAAACTGGGTGACGGAAAAATTTTCGTAACCCCGGTGGAGCAGGCCATCCGGGTGCGCACCGGTGAAGAAGGTATCGATGCAATCTAGTTGTTTATTACCATAACCCGATTAACTTTAGCAAAAGAGAGGTAAGCGTTATGACTCCGGAACAAGTATTGGCAATGGCAAAAGAACAGGGCGCCAAGGTCGTGGACATCCGCTTTATGGATTTCCCAGGCATCTGGCAGCATTTTTCAGTACCGGTCAGTGAGCTGGAAGTTTCCAGTTTCGATGACGGCTACGGGTTCGATGGATCCAGTATTCGCGGCTGGCAGCCGATTAACGCCAGTGACATGCTGGTGGTACCCGATGCAACCACGGCCAGGATGGACCCGTTTTTCAAAGAGCCCACCCTGGTATTGATCGGCAACATCGTCGACCCGCTCACCCGTGAATCCTATACCCGCGACCCCCGCCACATCGCCCAGAAGGCGGAAGCGTACCTGAAGAGCACCGGTATCGGCGATACGGCCTTCTTTGGACCGGAAGCGGAATTTTTTATCTTTGATGATGTCCGTTTCGATTCCGCCGCCAATGGTGCGTTTTATGAACTGGACTCGGTGGAAGGCACCTGGAATACCGGCCGCGACGAGGGCCCCAACCTGGCTTACAAACCGCGCCACAAGGAAGGTTATTTCCCGGTACCGCCGACGGATAAATTTCAGGATCTCAGGACCGAGATGCTCCTCACCCTAGAAAATCTGGGCATCGATGTGGAATGCCAGCATCACGAAGTGGCCACCGCCGGCCAGGCTGAAATCGACATGCGCTTCAAACCGCTATTGCAGATGGGCGATCAATTGGTCTGGTTCAAATACGTGTTGAAGAACGTGGCCAACCAGTACGGCCACACGGTCACGTTCATGCCCAAGCCGCTGTTCGAAGACAACGGCACCGGCATGCACACCCACATCAGCATCTGGAAAGACGACGCCCCGCTATTCGCCGGCGACAAATATGCCGGGGTTTCCCAGGAGGCCCTTTACGCCATCGGCGGCATCCTCAAACACTGCAAGGCCCTGTGCGCCATCACCAACCCGACCACCAATTCCTACAAACGCCTGGTGCCCGGGTTCGAAGCGCCGGTCAACCTGGCCTACTCCAGCCGGAACCGCAGCGCGGCCGTCCGGATCCCCATGTACTCGTCTTCTCCCAAGGCCAAGCGCATAGAGTTCCGGACGCCGGATCCGTCCAGCAACGGCTACCTGGCTTTCTCGGCAATGCTCATGGCCGTCATTGACGGCATCGAAAATAAGATCGACCCCGGTGATCCGCTGGACAAGAACATCTATGATCTGCCGCCGGAAGAGCTGGCTGAAATCGAGTCCGCTCCGGGTTCGCTCGATGAAGCCCTGAATGCCCTGGCGGAAGACCACGAATTCCTGCTCAAAGGCGATGTCTTCACCAAGGATGTCATCGATATGTGGATCGACTATAAAATGGAAAACGAAGTAAATCCGGTCAAGCTGCGCCCGCACCCCCACGAGTTCTTTCTCTACTACGATATCTAAATGCAGCGTCCACTGTCGCCCCGGCCCACAGAGCCGGGGCGACCTGCTCACCATAGATAGCAGCACGAACCCCGGGGATACCGCCAGGCTTTTTAGATAGCCTCTAGACAAGCAGAAAACGCTTGACAAGGCTACGCGACCGGGTTATGGCAGAGCAGACTTAAGGAAAACAAGGACTATCATGAACGCATTTTGGACCGGCTGCCGCATCTATTTTTATTTTAGGTATTATTTTTTGGGTACCGGTCTGCCTGGTGTGCGCTGATAGTTAACTTCAAACAAGCAAAAAGCCGCGGGCAGATCGAATGCCCGCGGCTTTTTTATTTTTGGCCGCCGGCATGACAAGCTGACCGGAGACTTTTTGCTGAAAGGAAAGGCAATGAAGTCAACTGAGGACTTGCGTGTAGAGGGCTACCAGCCCCTGATGGCGCCGGCAGACCTGGCCGCGGAACTTCCCATCACGGAAACCGTAAATCGCACGGTCATCACCGGCCGGGAATCCATCCAGAACATTCTGGCCAGCAAAGATCGCCGCATGCTGGTCATCGTCGGCCCCTGCTCCATACACGACAAGAAGGCGGCTTTCGATTACGCCGGGCGCCTGGCTGAATTGAGCCGAGAGGTAGGGGAGACCCTGCAGGTGGTGATGCGGGTTTACTTCGAGAAGCCCCGTACGACGGTCGGCTGGAAAGGACTGATCAACGACCCTCATCTCGACGGCACCTGCGACATGGGTTGCGGCCTGCAAGAGGCGCGTAAAATCCTCCTGGAAATCGGCGAAATGGGCCTGCCGACCGCCACGGAAATGCTCGAAACCATCACACCCCAGTATGTGGCGGATCTGGTCAGCTGGGCCTGCATAGGCGCCCGTACCACCGAATCCCAGACCCACCGGGAAATGGCCAGCGGTCTCTCCATGCCGGTCGGATTCAAAAACGGCACCGACGGCAGCTTGTCGGCAGCCATCAACGCCATGGTCGCTTCGCGTCAGCGTCAGAGCTTCTTAGGTATCGACCATGACGGCCGCACCTGCATTATCCAAACATCCGGCAACGAATGGGGCCACCTGGTCGTCCGGGGCGGCAAGCGCCCGAACTATGACCCCATTAGCGTGGAAGAGGCCCGGCTGAACTTGATCGAAAAGGAATTACCGGAGGCCCTGGTGGTGGACTGTTCACATGCCAACTCCATGAAAAAATACCAGGGCCAGGCCATCGTCTGGAAAAGTGTGATCGACCAGCGCCTGGCGGGTAACACCTCCCTGGTCGGTTTGATGCTGGAAAGCAATATTTTCGAGGGCAATCAAAAGTATTCTTCGGATCCAGCTTCCCTGAAATACGGGGTGTCCATCACCGATGAGTGCATATCCTGGGAGACGACCGAAGAACTTCTACGCAGTGCCCATGCTAAGCTGAAAGGGAATTTGTGATGATTTCCGACAGCCAAGCAAAGCAGGACCCTCTGCTGACCAACCGCATTGGAGATTTGCGCGATGCCATTGACGACATTGACGACCGTCTGTTGGCTTTAATCAATGATCGCCTGAAGCTGGCCGCCCGCATAGGCTCCATCAAACAGGTTGCCGGCAATCCGGTAAAAGACCGGGCCCGGGAAAAACATATCATCGCCCGCTTGCAGGCCGCGAACAACGGTCCGATTGACAACGATCTCCTTTCCCGTGTATTTGCAGATATCATAAGGGCATCGTGCTTTTTGCAAAATAACAACCGTCACGAGACCGAAAGCAAATATGATGATTGAAAGTGCGGCCGACACCAAAACAGCCCTGTATTGCGTCCTTGGAGATCCCGTGGCCCACAGCCTGAGCCCGGTTATGCACAATCGTGCCTTTGCCCACCATAGCCTGAATGCCGTCTACCTGGCATTTCGAGTGACGGAACTGGAAGCCGCCATTGGCGGGCTGCGGGCGCTGGACATAAGGGGTGCAAGTATAACCCTGCCGCATAAATCCCGGGTGATGGCCTACCTGGATGACATCGATCCGGTCGCGGCTGAAATCGGCGCCGTTAATACCATCATCAATGAAAAAGGGCGGCTGATCGGCAAGAATTCAGACGTTTCCGGAGCCGTTGAGGCGCTGCGGGCCAAAACCGATCCGGCCGCTAAAAAAGTCCTGATCCTGGGGGCCGGCGGTGCTGCCCGGGCAGTTGGATATGGGGTCCGCTCCGCGGGCTCCCGGGTCACTATCGCCAACCGCAGCCCGGAAGCCGGCGCGGCCCTCGCCGCAGATCTGGAGGTAGACTTTCTCCCGCTTGCCGATGCAATCCCCGACCATTTTGATATTTTGATCAACACAACCCCAGTGGGCATGCATCCCACTCACGCGGTCTCGCCGATTCCGGGCGACAGACTGTCTACAGATATGGTGGTTATGGATATCATCTACAACCCTCTGGAAACCAGGCTTTTAAAAGCTGCCAGACGTGCGGGCTGCCGCACAATCGACGGCTTGGCCATGTTCGTCAATCAGGGCGCCCGGCAGTTTGAATGGTGGACCGGCCGGGAGGCACCGGTGAACCTGATGCGGCAGGTGGTTATGGAGAAACTAAGGGAGTTCATCTAGATTATGTATCCAGTCCGTGCCGAACCTATTCAGAATCAGAGCATCAAGGTACCGGGATCAAAAAGCTACACTCACCGGATCTTCATAGCCGCAGCCCTGGCCGACGGTACCAGTACGGTTGTAAATGCGTTGGACAGTGAAGACACACGGTTGACCCTGCAGGCCCTCGCCCAGATGGGAGCCGACGCCCAAAAATCCGATGTTGTCGTCATCGCAGGCTTTGGGGGGCGGCCGCAGCCTTGTACTGAGCCAATCTATCTGGGCAACTCGGGCACTTCGATCCGCCTGCTCACCGGGATTGCGGCTCTGGGGTCGGGCCGCTACCGACTGACCGGCAGTGAGCGCATGGGGCAACGGCCCATAGCCGATCTTTTAGAAGGCCTGTCTCAAATCGGCGTGGCCGCCCGCAGTGAACTGAATAACGGCTGTCCGCCCCTGGAGATAGAAGGCGGCACCATCTCCGGGCAGCGCTTGCAGATTGCCTGCCGGGAGAGCAGCCAATACCTATCGTCCCTGCTGCTGCTGGCGCCTTGTACACGACAGGGCCTGGATATAACGGTTGTCGGTGATCCGGTGTCTAAACCTTACATCGACATGACGGTCACGATCATGGAGCGATTCGGCATTGAAGTCAGGCGCGACGATTATCGTCGCTTCACGGTGGCCGGCGGTCAACGCTACCGGCCCGGCACCTATGTCGTTGAGCCCGATTGTTCCCAGGCCAGTTACTTTTGGGGAGCAGCCGCCATCAGCGGTGCATCGATCAAAGTCAAAGCGATCAACCAGGAAAGCAGGCAAGGTGACCTGCGGTTGGTACAGGTACTGGCCGAGATGGGCTGCAAGGTGGTCTATGAAAAAGACGGCATCACCCTCACCGGCAAGGCGCTGCACGGCATTACCGTGGATATGGGTGACATGCCGGACATGGTGCCGACCCTGGCGGTGGTGGCCGCCTATGCCCAGGGGCAAACCGTAATACGCAACGTGGCCCACCTGCACGGCAAGGAAAGCGACCGGCTGCAGGCCATGGCCGCCGAGTTGTCTAAAATGGGGATTGACGCGCGCAGTGGCGATTCCGATTTGGTGATCACCGGGGGACAGCCGCAAGGTGCTGAAATCGAAACCTATGATGACCACCGAATTGCCATGAGTTTTGCGGTAGCCGGACTCAAGGCCCCCGGCACGATCATCCGCAATCCCGGTTGTGTGGCTAAATCTTTCCCCCGTTTTTGGAAAGTACTGGAAACACTGTATGCCCGCTAAAAGAGACAATATCTACCTGGTCGGGTACCGCTGCACCGGCAAGACCACGGTTGGCCATATCTTGGCCGGGAGGCTTGGCCGGACATTTTACGACACGGATACCGAAATTGTCGCCGGGGAAAATCGCAGCATCACCCAGATTGTGGCTGACCGGGGCTGGTCCTATTTCCGGAAGCTTGAAGAAAAGTGTCTGCAGCACCTGGCCGGGCAAGCCGCGCTGGTGGTAGCTACCGGTGGCGGCATTGTATTGAATCCAGCCAATATCAAGCGCATGCAAAGCAGTGGAACGGTCATCTGGCTGACAGCCCGGCCGGAAACGATTCAGGCACGGCTGTCCCGGGATCCAGCCACGGCGGACTCACGGCCTGCGCTAACCGATCAGTCAGAAGACCGGGAAGTAGTCGCTACCCTGGAAGCTCGGCAAGGCCTGTACGACCAGGCGGCCGATTTTATATTGGCAACCGATACAGCCGGACCAAATGAAATCGCTGCGAATATCTTAAACCTGATTTAGTGATTGTGCAGCCAGGCCGCACAGGCACTGCGGGAGGAAGGCATTATGTCAAGTACCATAGGATCCCTCTTCAAAGTAACGACCTTCGGGGAGTCCCACGGTCAGGGCATCGGGGCGGTCATTGACGGCTGCCCTCCCAGACTGCCCTTGAGTGAAACCGATATTCAGCCGCAGCTTGACCGGCGCCGTCCAGGGCAAAGCCACCTCACTACCCCGCGCAAGGAGTCCGATACGGTCTCCATCCTGTCCGGGGTTGAAAACGGTTTGACCCTGGGGACGCCCATCGGGCTGTTCATCCCCAACAGCGACCAGTATCCCAAGGACTATGGCCACATGGGAAACATCCCGCGCCCTTCCCACGCGGATTACACCTACCAGCAGAAGTACGGCATCCGGGCCAGCAGCGGCGGTGGTCGTTCCAGCGCTCGTGAAACCGCCGCCCGGGTCGCGGCCGGGGCGGTAGCCGAAAAACTATTGCACGCTGTTTTCGGAATTGAAATCGTCGCCTGGGTTGCCAGTGTTGGCGACCACGAAATCCCTCCCGTGGATTGCCTGGAAATACAGCGGACCGCGGTCGATGCCTCACCGGTGCGTTGCCCCGAACCTGACACCGCTAACCGGATCGAGCAGGATATTCTCGTCGCCAAAGAGGATGGCGACTCCCTGGGAGGCACGATCGGTTGCGTCTACCGCCACATCCCGGCCGGATGGGGCGAACCGGTTTTCGAAAAGATGGAAGCGGTCCTGGCGGGAGCCATGTTGTCAATTCCGGCTACCAAAGGGTTTGAAATCGGATCCGGATTTGCCGGTACCCGTATGCGGGGCAGCCGTCACAATGATCCCTTTGTCACAAAACCCCACGGGCTGGGTACTGTCACGAACCATAGCGGCGGCGTCCAGGGCGGAATCTCCAATGGTGAGCCTATTCTCTTCAAGGTTGCCTTCAAGCCGGTGGCCACGATCGGCAAACCACAGGATACCGTTGATTTTGACGGCAATCCGGTAACGCTGGAAGCCCGGGGGCGCCATGATCCCTGCGTTCTGCCGCGGGCAGTTCCAATTGTAGAAAGCATGGCCGCCCTCGTCCTGGCCGACCTGGCCTTGCGGCAGAAAGCGAGAGGATAATGGAGGTTGCTGCCCGCATCGGCAATATCGAACCGTCCCGGACCACTCATTTTGCAAACCTGGTAGCTGAGATGCACGCGGCCGGAGAAAGGGTCATCAATCTGGCTATCGGGGAACCGCACAACCCGGTGGCCCCCGAGATTATAAGCGCCACGCAGGAGGCCCTGGAGACCGGCCAGACCCGTTATTCCGCCATTCCCGGCCTGGAACCGCTTCGCTCCGAACTGGCCGCCCCCCTCCCGTACCACCAGGCGGACAATATCATTATCACCAATGGTTCCAAACAGGCCCTTTTCAGTATCTTCCAGGTGATTTGCAACCCCGGGGATGAAGTCGTAATTCCAATTCCTTGCTGGGTGAGTTTTCCGGAACAGGTAAAGCTGGCCGGCGGCCACCCGATTATGGTACCCACCGTCAATCACCAACTGGATCTGGCTGCCCTGGAAACAGCCGTTGGTCCCCGCTGCCGGGCCATATTGATTAATTCACCCAATAACCCGACCGGGGCTGTCTATCCGCAACAGGACCTGGAACAAGTCGCCGCTCTGGCGCGGGAGCGGAATCTCTTCGTAGTGAGTGATGAGGCTTACGCGGACTTTATGTACGATAATAAACCATTCAATAGCCTGTCCCGGCTTGCGAACCTGGCGGACCAGCTCATTGTCACCGGTAGTTTCTCTAAAAGTTTCAATATGACCGGTTTCCGCGTTGGATACGCCATCGGCCCACAAGCCGTCATCCGCGCCCTAACGGACCTGCAAAGCCACCTGGCCGGAAACGTCTGTACCTTTGCCCAGCATGGTGCCCTGGCCGCCCTGCAATATCGCCGGGGACCTGATCGGCGGATGGTGGCCGCCTTACAGAAAAAGCGGGACGCGGCCTACCAACTGGTCCGTAATTGGTCTGCCTGCATCAAACCCAGCGGTGCTTTTTACCTGTTCCCAGACATCAGTGAAAAGTTGCAGAACGGACAGACCGCCACTGATTTGGCCATTAAATTGCTGACCCAAGCCAAAGTAGCAGTCATGCCGGGAGAGGCTTTTGGCGTGGACAATCACCTGCGGATCGCCTTTGCGGTATCAGATGAAGACTTGGCGACCGGTTTTGAACGTATCGGGAACTTATTATGATTGGATTGATTGGATTCGGGCGATTTGGAAGGCTGACCATCGAACACCTTTCCGGCACTTGCAAGATGGTAGCCTACGACTCCGGCGGCAAAGCGGAATTGATCCAGGCGGCCGGGGCTGAACCGGTATCGTTCGCCGAGGCTTGCAGCCAGGAGATTGTACTGCTCTGTATGCCCATCTCGGCCATGCCCGCGACCCTGGAAAAGGTTGCCCCGCTGCTCACCCATCCCGAGGCCCTGGTGGTCGATGTTTGTTCGGTTAAAACCCTGCCCGTCAAATGGATGCGGTCCAAACTGCCCGCAACGGTTTCACTGCTTGCGACCCACCCCATGTTCGGGCCGGACAGCGCGCGAGATTCACTGCAGGGCCACAAGATCGTCCTCTGCCCGGAAAGAATTGACCGCGACCGGTACCAAAAGATTGCCGCCCGGCTGGAATCCCTGGGGTTGGTGGTGATCGAATCCACCCCGGAAAATCACGATCGCCAGATTGCCGTCAGCCTGGCCCTGACCCATTTTATTGGCCGGTCGTTATCCAGTTTTGGGGCGGAAGACCTCAGAATCGATACGGAGGGCTATAAACGACTGCTGCATATCCTGGAGGTGGTGGAAAACGATACCTGGCAACTTTTTGAAGACATGCATCGGTTCAATCCTTTTGCTGCTGAATCCCGCCGTGAATTTATGAACGCGATGCAAACCATTGAAACGCATCTCATCTCTAAAGAAGAATAACAGGATTTGAATGCTCCCCAGCCCCGGTAAGCGGGATTTCCGCTGCGCTCCAACAAGCTGCGGGAATGCACTCGCTGGTCGGCCCAATAGGCTTTCTCAAAAATAGGACGTTGGTTCCCCGTAAGAAATCACGCGGGATCCGCAAGAATTCAAGGCGGCGGCCAGGTCCCCCCGCATTGCCGGATTTCCCGTGCATCCATTTCCCAATTGTGGGTCGCATCCGAAAAACCAGCAAAGCCAATGCCCATCGTGGTAAATATGCAAGTATGGCAAGGAGAATGCTAAAGGTTGCGCCTGACGGCTTGAAAACCGGCACTGCGTGCCTAAACCGAACGCTTCACGCAGAATTTGGGTCAATCCGTCGTCGCCATTTGGCTAGGCCGGACAAGAAGACATTTTTGAGGCGCCCGAAAATAAAAAGCGGCCGCAACTTGCGGCCGCTGAATGTTGACGTTCCGACTCCTGATCAGGTCATATCTTGTAAATTATCCGTTCATCCGTGATGATAATATCCACATGTTTATCGTGGGATTCCATGGGGACCTGGGGCGCCATTTGCGCCTCCATGGTCAGCGCCACTTTGCGGGTGGTCACCGGTAGATCCGGGATGAGCCGGTCGTAGTAGCCCTCGCCGGTACCCAGGCGGCAGCCTTTTTCGTCGAAAGCAATACCCGGTATGATGGCGATGTCAATACACTCGATAGGTACAACCTTGCACTTATCCGGGTCCGGCTCAAGGATCCCGTGCGGGCCCGGCACCAGGTCGTTCTCGGCATTGTCCACTTTCATCAAGGTAGCTGCGCCTGTCTCGGAGTTAAAAACCGGCAGAATTACCATCTTCCCGAAATCATAACATTTTTTTATAATCTTATCGGTTGCGACCTCTCCTGGGGTGTCGATATAGAGCAAAACAATGGTCGCTTCTAAAAAATTGGCGAATTCAAAGAGCCTGTTTTCAATGGCAGCACCCTTTTGTACAATTTCTTCCTCCGGCAGTTTTTCAATGGTCTCCACCATGTTTCTGCGCATCTCGCTCTTTGCTTCCCGAATTTCCTCCATACAGATCTCCCAGACCAGAAAGTGTAGTTAGCCGAACAAAGTCAACTTGCATTAATCATTGACTAAATAAACAGTCCATACTACAGACTTGCAATGAAATCAGCACCAGCACCAACGGGTCCGTGACCTCTTTCAGGGCGATTCAATCATGGTTCTTCCGACCATGAGCCTATGGCTGATCCATGCACTAAATATACAATATAAGGATTATTATGCTCGAAATCAAGTTCGTAAGGCAAAATTTAACGGAAGTTGAAAACGCCCTGGCGGCTCGGGGAGAAAAGGCGGATCTGGAAGCTTTTCGGGACGCAGATCAGAAAAGAAGGGATTACCTGCAGCAGGCCGAAACCCTGCGTCACAAACGCAACGTCGTTTCCGAGCAGGTTGCCAAGATGAAAAAAGAGGGTGATAACGCCGATGATATTGTTGCTGAAATGCGCACCGTTTCCGCCCAGATCAAAGAACTCGATAAAAAGCTGTCCGCCAACGAGGAAATCGTAAAGTCCATTTTAATGGGCATACCCAATATCCCGCATAACACCGTTCCGGTGGGCAAAGACGAGAATGATAATCCGGTAGAGCGAAAAATCGGCACACCGCCGGAATTTGATTTTGAGCCACTACCCCACTGGGACATCGGCACCCGCCTGAATATTTTCGATTTTGACCGGGCCGCCAAAATTACCGGCGCCCGCTTCCCGCTCTATCTGGGCGCCGGTGCCCGGCTGGAAAGGGCCCTGATCAGTTTCATGCTGGACCTGCATACCACCCGGCATGGCTACACTGAAATCCTGCCGCCCTTCATGGTCAATCGCACGACGATGACAGGCACCGGGCAACTACCTAAATTTGAAGAAGATCTGTTCAAGCTCGACGGCTGGGACTACTACCTCATTCCGACAGCTGAAGTTCCGGTAACGAATATATACCAAGGCGAAACCATCGACGGCACTCAGCTGCCGATTCGTTACACCGCCTTTACACCGTGTTTTCGCTCAGAGGCGGGGTCTTATGGAAAAGACACCCGCGGTCTGATTCGACAGCATCAGTTCAACAAAGTGGAGTTGGTCAATTTCACGACTCCGGAATCCTCCTACGCTGAGCTCGAAACCCTGACGGCGTGCGCCGAGCGCGTTTTGGAGCTGCTCGAACTACCTTATCAGGTTATCACCCTGTGCACCGGCGATCTGGGTTTTTCCGCCGCGAAAACCTATGATCTTGAAGTCTGGATGCCATCCCAGAATGTCTACCGGGAAATCTCATCCTGCAGCAATTTTGAGGACTTCCAGGCCAGGCGCGCCGGCATTCGCTTCAAAACCAAAGGCCAAAAAGGCTCCCGGTTGGTCCACACCTTAAACGGCAGCGGGCTTGCCGTGGGGCGCACCGTAGCCGCCATTCTGGAAAACAACCAGCAGGCGGACGGTTCGGTCATTATCCCGGAAGCATTGAGACCATATATGCAGGGACTGGAAAGGTTGACGTCATGAAGCCCGGCCAAGTCCCGGACGATATCAAAGACCGCATCGTGCCGTCACCTGGTGGACGCCTCAGTTACCGCTGCCTGGGCTGCGACCTAAGAGCCGGGATCGACAGGCTTTTGTATACTTGCCCCGATTGCGGCAACGTCCTGCTTATCTGTAACGAAAACGAAGCCGACTACCGGCAGACTGCGGGGGATGTCTGGCATCGAATTTTCGATTACCGTAAAATGCTGACGATCCCGGCTCTGAAAGGCATTTACCGGTATCACGAGTTTATCGGTCCCATTATGCCTCTGGACGCCGTAGTGTATCTGGGAGAAGGACACACCCCGGTGGTAGAGGCCAATGCGGTGCTCCAGGAACTGGCCGGCATTCGCTTCTATTATAAAAATGACGGGCAAAATCCCAGCGCCTCCTTTAAGGACAGAGGCATGGCCAGTGCGCTGAGTTACATAAACTATCTGATCACGAACGATCTCGTGTCGGATGTGCTGGCAATCTGTGCATCCACCGGCGACACGTCTGCCGCTGCGGCCCTTTACGCCGCCTACCTCGCGCCCCACATAAAATCAGCGGTCCTGCTGCCGCACAAAAAGGTTACCCCCCAGCAACTATCCCAGCCGCTGGGCAGCGGTGCGGCGGTTTTCGAAATTCCTGGTGTTTTCGATGACTGCATGAAGGTGGTCGAGCATCTCTCCGACACCTACAACGTGGCGCTCTTGAACTCGAAAAACGCCTGGCGCATCCTGGGGCAGGAATCGTATTCCTACGAAATCGCCCAGGAGTTTGAATATGAATTGGCCGACAAAGCTGTAGTCGTACCGATTGGCAATGCCGGCAACATCACGGCGGTTATGAGTGGGTTCATCAAATTCTATAACGCCGGTATCATTGAGGCCCTGCCCAAGATCATCGGGGTCCAATCCGAACATGCCAACCCGGTTTTCACCTATTACCAGGAACCGGATGCTCAAAAGCGTCAATTCATTCCCATGGCGGCCCAGCCCAGTGTGGCCCAGGCGGCTATGATCGGCAACCCGGTGTCCATGCCCCGGGTCATCCACCTGGTCACACGCTATAACCAATTGGCCGGTGAACAGCGGGTTTTCTTTGTCGAGGTGACCGAGCAGGAGATTATGGATTGGGAACTGACCGCCAATCGCAACGGTCATATTGCCTGTACCCATGGGGGCGAATGCCTGGCCGGGCTGGCCAGGGCCGTGCAAACACAGGCTTTGGATTCGAAAGAGACAGCCATAATTGATTCCACGGCCCATGCTTTAAAATTTTCAGGGTTTCAGGATATGTACTTTGAAGGTACGCTGCCGCCGGAATACGGGGTGACGCCCAAACCGGAGCTGGTGAACAAACCGGTACTGATTCGACCCGCGGAAGTGCCACGCTTTCCCACTCATCAGCAGCCGCTCGCCGGGAAAGAACTGGCCCTGTTCATCAAGAAAACCGCCGAAGATATTGCCGACCGCATCGGTCTGGAAAAACGCCGGTCTTAACCGGCCCCATAAAATGCGCATACGAATCATCATGGCCCCTATGGACTTTACCAAATTTCGAGGCCGCTGCCTGGTAACAGGGTTACTGGCCCTGGTGCTGGTAGGCCTGACCTGCGCGCTACCGCTTCAGGTCCAGGGGTCCTTCCTCTATAAAAACTATGTGATCAAGGAGGATATGGGCTGGGAAATTCTCTGCGCGCCCTACACGGTAGAACCAAACGACTGGGTCCTCAAAATATTCAAGCTGCGCGGAGAGATTGCCCGGAAAGACTGGACCCATTTTCTACAAATATTCAGGCGCATCAATCCCCATATAAAAAATATTGACCGCATTCGCCCCGGGCAGCAGATTTACATCCCCTTGCGACGCCTGCGGGAACGCCCGGTACCGGAAAAAACCGCCGGTATCGTGACCATCCCATTCGTGGATCTTTCTCGCAGTAGCGGCCAGACACCGCCGGCCAACACCTATAGAGTTCAAAGAGGTGACACGGTATCCAAGCTGCTGGCCGGGCAATTCGGCCGCTACGGTTCGAAATCCTACAAGGAAGCCGTCGCTCTCTTTAAGCAGTTGAATCCGCACGTTAAGGATATTGACCTCATATTTACAAACCAGACCATCTTTTTACCCCGCAGTCTCCAGCCGCCGCAGGCCCCAGCCACGCTTGCCCTGGCTGGTAAAACCAGAAAATCGCCCTACCCGCAAGCGGCTGCAGATCCGGAAAAGAAGACGGCTGGCTCCGGCCCCCGGCGCCCGGCTAAACCGATGATTCCGCCCCTGGCTGAAGCAGCCGCCATCCTGGATGCAAAATTGCTGGACAACGGCAAGTACTATTTCCCGCGCTCCGATCAGGAAGATCTCGAGCTGAACCTTTCGAATAACCCGGTTCTGGAGATGTCCGACGGCAGTCGGGTCATGCTCGCGGACAAACGGCAATTGTCCCCCCAGGACCTGGAAACCGTCCGATCAAAATGGAAAACTTTCACTCAGGTGAATATTCCGGATGGTGCTCCGGTAGAGGAAATTCTGAATACCGTTCTGTCGGCGATTCGTAAATCAGATCAGACGCCAAGTCTTTCCTTTTCCGCCGGCGGCGCCGAAATCACCATCCGGGCCAACTGGATCGTGAAAGGGGCCGGAACCGAGATGAACCCGGTCCGCAACATCTGCATTTCCTTTATTAAGCATCCCGACGAGCGCACCCCGACCGGGATTGTCCGCTTTCTTGAGCACCACGGCATCCGGCTAAAAGAGGTCTTCCGCGGTTCGAAATCATCTTCGTTTTCCAGCCCGGCGCGCCCCATACCGGTACCCCGGCAAAATCCGGTAAAAACGGTACGGGCTTCCGGCCGCCGTTCGTTCGTGAAGGATTTGATGCGCGCCATGCGGTTTGCCTATACCGAGAATGTCACCATTACCTTTCCGTATGCCGGCACCGAGATTAAGGCTCTTTCAAACCTGGTGACCACCCCGGAAGGCGATCCGGTCTTTGTGGACTACGGCGACCTATTCGGAGACGCCTTCCTGACAATCCAAAAATCCGGTTTCAACATCATCCAGATCAACCACCGGGATACACCTCGCAAGATCACCACCAAACTGGCCGGAGCACTGGGCCCGGAATGGTTCCGCAATCCAGCCTTTCTGGCGGCCAAAAGACCGGCGCAGCTCAACACCGAATTCGTCATCCAGGGCTACCTGACCGAAGACCGACCCGACAGTCTGCGCATGCTCCTGACGTTCACGTCTATAGACAGGGCCCTCGTAAACATGTTAAATGAACGCAATATTCGGATTATCGTCCTCCCGGGGGATGCGGGATGACGCCAAGCAGAGTGCTTGGTTTAAATAGACACCGGAAGGGCCGGTTCATAAAAGAGGTAACGATTCATGCATAGCCATCATCGCTCAGTACTGCTTTTACTGGTCATCCTGCTCAGTGTGATTGCCTGCACCACCAACCAGGAAAAACAGAAAAAACGGGCCACCGCCTACCGGGAACTCGGCGAAATATATCTGGCTGAAAGGCAGTTTACCCTGGCCCTGCAGGAACTGCTCAAGGCTGAAAAACTAGATCCTGAAAATGCGCTCATCCACAACGACCTGGGTTTGGTGTACATGCTGAAGGACCGGATGGATCTTTCGGTCAAGCATTTTAAACGAGCTATTGCCATCGATTCCGACTACGCCGAAGCCATTAACAACTTGGCAACGGCACTTCTCAAAAACGAAGCGTGGGACGAAGCTATCGTCTATCTCAACAGCCTGACTGCCAACCTGGTATACGCCACACCCCAATACGCGTATCTCAATCTCGGCTACGCTTATTTTCAAAAGAAAAATTACGCTCAGGCGGAAAAATATTATAAACAGGCCATCAAACACTATGAAGACGGCTTTCCAAAAGACATTTCGTATGTCAAAGCCCTGGGCGGCCTGGGTCGCACCTACACAGCTACCGGTAAACTAGCCAAGGCCCTATCCACGTTCGGGCGTGCCATCAAATCGGCACCCAACTACGCCGACACCTATTTTTACATGGCGGAAACCTACGAAAAAGCAGGGCGCTCCCAGGACGCCAAGATGGCTTACTTGAAAGTCATCGATGTCGCCCCGGACTCGGAGATAGCGAACAAAGCGGCGCGCGCAGCCCTTAAACTTCAGTAACCGACTGCATCATCTAACTTTCAAGCCACGGCTACCCGGTCCGGCAGCAGCACCTCTTACCCAATGCCTGATTGCAGGCGACCCTGGCGATTTCAATGCTGGTTGGAATGTACGCTGGAAGATAACCAGGAAAAAGCGCCCTTGGATATCGAGAGCGTGGCGAGGCAACTGCCCCGTCCGGATGGCAACGTCCGCCACACAAAAGAAAACGCCGGAAGCCAACACTCTTCCGGCGTTTTCATTGCAGCTGGTGAGCAGGTGAAACTTAGCGGTTTTAGTCCAGCTTTACAATCTTCGGGGTAATAAATATCAACAATTCATTTTTGGATTTATCTGATCCTCGCGAGCCGAACAGCCACCCCAGCCCAGGAATCTTGCGCAGTCCCGGGATGCCGTCTTCACCAGAGGTGTCGGTGGTTTTGGTCACACCGCCGATAACGATCGTGTCGCCATCGTTTACCAACAGCTCCGTATTGGCTTCATTTACCGTGAAGGAAAAATTGGAGCCAACCAGAGCGCCGAGGTCATTCTTAGTAATTTTAATCACCAGCGAAACGCGCCCGTCCATGGTCACGTGCGGGGTAACGGTCAGCTCCAGGACAATATCCTTGAATTCCGTGGTAGAGTTCCCGTCTGCATCCAATTTGTTGATCGGATAACTGACCCCCTGTTTGATGGTGGCTGGTTTATTATCCAGCGTCAACACCTTGGGCGAGGAGATGGTTTTACTTTCGCCCTCTTCTTCCAGCGCGTTGATCTTGGCATTCAGTGTCGCGGGCGTGCCCGACACCTTGTTCCAGGTAACATCGAAAAGCGATTTGGATGCGCTTCTCGGAAAGTTCGAGGTAAAGGCGTAATTCTGGTTATTCCCGTCATGCTGGGTAATCGGACCAACCGAAGCGGTAAGCACGGTGCCCAGCTCCTTTTTGAAGGTGTTGGTCGCTTCCACCACCCGGGCCTCTATGAGTACCTGGGCAGTAACAATATCCAGCTTGCTTACCAGGATCTTCGCCTCCTCTACTTTTGCCGCCACATCTTTGATGATAATCTGGTTCGTGGCCGTATGGACACTCAAGGTACCCCGGCCTTCCGTGATAATATTCTGTAAATGCGGCAAGATATCCGCCGTGGCATCCGAATAGTTGATCGGGATGTAGGCCGTGACCAGTGGTTCCAAAGCCTTTTCGGCTTCACGCGACCGCTGAGCTGCCTCCAGGGCCGCCTGGCGCAGAGATTCTTCCTGCTGAAGGGTGGCCAGAGTGGCAACCCGCACAATGTCATCTTCGTAGATCATACCCAGCGAATTCATCCTGAGTAACAAATCGAGAACCTGGTCCCAGGGGACCGGTTTTCTGAGCGTCAGCGTAACTCTGCCGGTAACGTCCTTGTCGATGGCGTAGTTCTTTCCGCTGACTTCCCTTAAAATTCTGAATACGTTTTTGATATCGGTTTCATAGAAGTCGAGCGCGATTTTTTCACCGGTGTACTTCCTGGTGGCAACACCGGTTCTGAGCGGAGACTCCTGAATGGCCGCCTCCCCGGGTTCCTCAACGGGTTCCATGGCAGGTGCCACCTCGGCTTCTTCGGGAGCTACCGCCGCAGCGGGTTCCTCAACCATGCCTGCCTGCTCGGCTTGCGCTATCACCTTCTGCCAGCTGGGCAGCTCGGCCTCGTCCACCGGTTTGGGCGGTATCGTGGATGGATCAAAATGCACGAACAGGATATCATCAACCTGTTCCACATAATAAGGTACCGATTCGCGCAGTTCGAAGGTGATCACGCTAGTGTCCTGCATGGCCGCGGTCTGGACCGGCATAATCCGGTCAACCGCGCTTTCAAACCGGGTGGTGATCAGTGGTCTTTGCCGGTACCCAGGCAGATTGGCATGAAACATCCGCAGCTGCAGCTTCAGGTCACCGATTTTTTCCATCTGATAGGTGATCGGTCTGGTGGTTCCCAGGATAACCGTCGACTTCCCGTTTTCCTCACTGGAAAAATCAATCCGGTTTATCCAGGCCGGTTTCTGGGCTGAAGCGGCCGGTTTGGGCGGCTCAGATGCCGCAACCGCTGTCGCGGCGGCTTCCTGCGGCATCTGCTCGCTTTCCATGGCACTACTTTCCATGCTCGCAGCCGCACCGGTTCCCACTTTCACGAGAAGCCCCATTTCAACTGTATCGGCAGTGAAATCTTCGAGAAGTGCATCTTTGGTGTCAATGACCACCCGCAGTTTATCCGGGCTCTTGTAGTGACGAACCCGGCGGACACTTTCGCTGTTGACCAGGATGGTCTGTTCTTTGTCATGGGCGCTGTTCACCCCGTACATGTCAACCACGATACGGGCCGGATTTTTAATGGTAAAGGCATCAAAATCTTTGATGGCACCGTCTGCATTAATGCTGATGGCAACCCCTTCCTCATCCTCTTCCGTATCGATTCCGGTCAGCAAAGTAGCAGCCACCCACATCTCTCCGGCGGTCGCGGGTGCAGCTTCTTCGGCCGCAGCCTCCATCTGGGTTTCAGCAGGTTCTGCGGAGGATACCGCTTCTGCGGCCGGCATATCAGCTGCCATCTTGGCAAAGGAGACTTTCAGGTCCAACCCCTCCCGGCTGACATCATAGGCCATATCGCTTTTTAGCAGAATCCCGATCCGGCTGGTATGCCCCTTACCGGTCAGTTCCGTGGCCCGGACTGATTCAATGACCTCACTGCCCGTGGCCAGACTAGGCTCGATACCTTCCAGCGCCGTATCCGGGAAGTAGAGTATGACGCCCGCCGGAAACGGCTGTTTCACCGACGTATAGGTCAACACCTGGTTGCCGGTTATCCAGACGGAAACAGTTTCAGAATCCTCGGTGAATCTGACCTCGGTAATCTTCTTTAAGACTTTGCCCGGCTCAGCGACCTTGGGGCTGCCGGCTTCTTCGTACGTGACGCATCCGCCCAGCAGCAGAGCCAGCGAGATAAGCATGGCGCTTAACGTTTTAAGTCCCGTAGTTTTGCTCAATATTCGATCCATATCAGTTATCTCCAAGAGGCTTCTGAAGTTTTAATTGGTTCGCCTGATCTTTGTATTTACCCAAATAATTCTTTACTTTTTCCTGGATAAGTATTCTGTCACTTTGAATTTCAGTTACCTGACCAAATTAGTACCGATATAGGTTCCCTTCTGAATCACATACCCCTTACCGGACTGTTCTTGGACAATCGCCTTGTATCCGGTAGAAAACTTGATGACCCCCACCAACGTCAGTTGGGACAAGTCAATTTTCTCAAGAGGCGTTACCGGTTCCCTATCGGGTTTATTGGGATCCTCTTCATCATCGACAGTCGGTTGTTGGGGTGCCGCCTCTTTAAATGGGTTCTCAAAGGGATCAATTTTGCCCTCGGGTTTATATAATCGCGCCTGGTACCGGGATACCGCCCCGGCCGCGGCATCCTTCTTGATGCCTTCCATGGTTTTTTGGATAGACGACTCGTCCGCGGCTGCTTTTTCCGCGGCTGATGGCGCTGCTGCCGGTTGGGCCGTCTTGGCCGGTGCCGGGGCGGCCGGCTTTTTAGGCGGAGCGGGTTTGGGCGCAGTTGCCTGAATTTTGGTAGCGACGACTTCAGGTTGAGCAGGGGCGGTTTCTTCGTCTCCACCGCATCCGACTAAACCCAAGCAGAGGCAGAAGGAAGCAATTGCCAGGAAGCTTTTATGAATTTTGGATTTGTGCATGATATACCAATTGTATCCGGTTAAGATCCCGCTTGCTCAATGAATTTATAGGTTACTGCGGAGCAGCTGGTGTTTATTTCGTTCATCTTGGCAGGTGCCATTATGATGTTCTTGATCGTCACGATTCGAGATAAAGCTGCTACCCGATCAAAAAACTCGGCCGTATTATGATATCCGCCCTTTACTTTTATTGAGACGGGTATCTCCACATAAAATTCTTTGTTTGTCTCGCCGCCTGGCTGAAAAAGCTGAAATTCAAGTCCCGCATCACCACCCGATTGAGAAACGCTGGTCAACAGGGATGGTATCTCGCGGCGTTCAGGCAAAGCCTTGCTGGCCGCCTGAAATTTTTCCTCTTCGGCTTTCATTTGGGCTCTGAGCTTGGGTAACTTAGCGGCGTTTCTCTTGGCGACGACAAGTTTGTTGGACAAGTCTTCAAACTCGGTTTCAAGTTGGCCTTTTGTTTCCCACTTAGGCAAATACAAAAACCATACGACCGCACCAATCAGCACCACAAATGTTGCCACATAGATCAATACCCTTTGAATGGTTGATAATTTCTCAACCTTTTCAAAGAAAGGGGCCAGTGCGTCCAGGTTCAGCTTTATTTTCTTCATTATTTCTGCGCCTTGTCTTCTTTCTCAGCCGGTTTCATTAAGGTTCGATCGAAGTTGATGCTAAAACTTTTAAAAAAAACACCTGCTTTCATCGCTTTTTGACTGGTTACCACCAAATTGACATTTTTAAACTGTTCTACCTTTTGGAGATTCGTCATAAAATCAGCCACAGTTTTATTGTCCATCGCCGTGCCGCTAATATTTACGCTACTGCCGGTGGCATTAAAGGTCGAAAGCCACATTCGCCCTGGCACGATCACCTCCGTCATTTTGTCCAGCAGGCGAACCGCATCCTCCCGGCTGGCATCGAGATCTTCGATCACTTGCGTTTTTTGCTGCAAGATTTTTAGCCTCTTTTGGAGCTGCGCTATCTCCTTATTGATCTTCTGATATTTCTTGAGTTCATTCCTGGTACTGTTTACCGACTCCTCCAGCTCGAAGACTTGGTTCGCCAACACCGAATTATAATAAAAAAGGGCTATGGCCAACAAGAAAACGGACAGGCTGAAGATAGAAATCTGCCGGCGGATGTTCTCTTTTTTGCGGGCTGCCCGAAAAGGCAGTAGGTTAATTCGTATCATTTGTCGTCAACTTCTCTTAATGACAGCCCCATGCAGATTGCCGCCTGCGGCGCCACCAGTTCAAGGTAAGAAGAATCGAGCCCACTTTCATCAACGATAAAGTTCTTAAATGGATTCACAATTTCAACATCTGTCGACGTTTCAGCTGCCAGTAAGCTTCTAAATTCAGCGATGTTGGCACCGCCACCGCTCAAAACGATCTTGTCGATCTGTTCATCCGGTTCGGTTGAGTAGAAGAAATCAAGGGCCCTTCTGATCTCCGAACACCAGTCCGAGACAACAGATGAGATAATTTCGCGCAGGTCTTCGGGTGATATACTGTCGGATTGATCACTTTGTTTGATCTGTTCCGCTTCTTCAGGCGTACAGTCGACCAGGGAGACAATCTTTTGATTGATCTGTCCACACCCCAAAGAAACATCCCGCATGAAAACCGAATTCGTCCCCTTTAGAATATTCAAAGAGGTTTTACTGGCCCCAATATCGATCAGAGCGACTATTTCTTCTTCCGGTTCATAGCTGAATTCAAAAATATTCTGCAGGGCAAAGGCATCCACGTCGATAAGACATGGATTCAATCCGGACAGCCGAATCAGGTTGATATATTCATCAATCATTTCTTTTTTGGCAGCAACTAACAATACGGCCATTTGGTTGGGATTATTTTCACTTTCCCCCAGGATCTGAAAGTCAAGGTTTACATCGTTTATATCGAAGGGAATGTATTGCTCAGCTTCGAACTGGATGGTATCCTGTAGTTGATCATCGGTCATCGTCTGCACCGTGATCTTTTTCACAATTACAGAATACCCCCCAATCGATATAGCGACATTCTGGTCCTTGAAGTTATACTCCTTAAACAGTTCCTTTATACTCGCTGAAGCTGCTTCCGGGTCTTTGATGGAACCCTCTTCGATGATGCCGTCTGCCAGTTCCACCATACCGAACCTTCTCAGGGTAGGGCCCTTTTTGGTAATGACGACTTCACCGGCCTTGATTGACCGAGACCCGATATCCAATCCAATTAGATGACTTTTCTTTCCAAAAACCATTGTATTCTCTTAATCGTCCCCGAAGATTTTATTTTTGTCTGAAAGTTTCAAGTCCAAAGCCAGTAGGATTTTTCGCTTGGTCTCCATCCTGCAGGGCATCCCATTTTCTATCCTTGTAATCGTGATAGGCGAGACTTTTGCCTTCCTGGCAAGTTCGGCTTTGCTTACGAGGAGAGATTCTCTAATTTCTCTTAGTTTGCTCATGTTTGCTTTATTCCGGCCGTAAATTGAAGGTTTAATCAGCCTTGCCTCAGGATCGGGCAGTCGATGGAAATAACTTTCACAGTTATATAGCTTTTATCCGATATAAATGTAATTTTATCTGCTTGTCAAGAAAATTTATCGCTAATTATATATATATTATGTCAACTTACCTTATATTGTGTTTCTTGAAGGGCATACCGTCATATGTAGTGTCTGCTTTATTCATCAGACCCAACTTATGTATCCCGACTAGTCCCGCTAAAGGTGCCTGGGCCGCAGGATTCCGGCTGTCCATGGGGAGTTCTAAATCCCGCACCCAAAGCTTTGCTTGACTTTGCCCGCCCCATTACATATACGGTCAAACAAACCATCACGCCGGATCTACTGCATGGAAGAAACCGCCACCATACCAGCCGAAAAAACAAAACCTTTCCGGCTGGTAAAGTACTTTACCCTCTCCAGTCTGATTGTTATATTCGTGGGCACCCTGATACTGAGTGCATTTGACACCCACTTGGCCCGCAAAATGCAACTGCAGAAAAGCGAAGAATATGCAAAGCTATTAATCGAAAATCTGAATCATCAGATCTTCCTCCAGTTCATTCTGCCCGCCGTATTGAAATACAACCGCATTCAACTGAGCAACCCGGAGCAGTATAACCGCCTGGATCAGGTAGTCAGAAGCACCCTGCACAGTTTTAAAGTTGAGATGGTCAATATCTACGACATGCAAAGCACTATTTCTTATAGCTTCAACAAAAACATCGTAGGTCGGAAAGACATCCGCAGTTCTGGGTATAAGGAAGCGCTCGAGGGTAAATCCAGCTCGCGCCTGGTGCAACGGGGCAACTTTTTCGAGATCATGCTAGGCTTTCCCAAAGATAGCCACTTGATAACAATATCACCGCTACGGGCCGAAAAACAAATATCCCGTCTGTCCGGACCGGTCCTGGGCGCCATCGAAATTAAGTTGGATTTAACGGAAGAGTACAAAACGATATTTAATTTTCAAATCAGGGTTATTATTACCAGCGCAATTGTGATGATCGCCCTATTTTTGGTGTTGCTCCTGATCGTGAAAAAGGGCGAAGCCATCATTGAACGCCGTGCTCTGGAACGCTTGCGCCTGAAGGAACAACTGAATCGCGCCGAACATCTGTCCGCACTGGGGGAGATGGTTGCCGCCGTCTCCCATGAAATCCGCAACCCGCTGGGCATTATCCTGAGTTCGACGGAATTGATGCAAAAAAAATTGGATCCGAACGATCCGACCAATACACTCACCGGAATCATCATGGAAGAGGCCGGACGCTTGAATTTGATCATTACTGATTTTCTAAATTTTGCTCGTCCGCGCACCCCCAATTTATCTCTCTGCCGGGTTGATCAGATCCTGGACAAGAATATTACCTTTCTCGCTCCTCAGGTTCAATCCCGGGGATACACCATTGAACGCCGGTTTGCCGATACACTACCGGAAATCTATGCTGATGCCGACATGCTCTACCAAGCTTTCTTAAACATCCTCATCAATGCGATGCAGGCCATGTCGGATGGTGGCAGTATTAAGGTAGTGGTTGACAGTTTTGATAATATGGTAAAGGTATCCATAACAGATTCAGGCTCCGGCATATCTGAAGATATAAAAGAAAAAATATGGGACCCTTTCTTCACGACCAAAGACAAAGGTACCGGGTTGGGACTTGGTATCGTGAAGAATATTGTAAAAACCCATAATGGTTTGATCGCAATCGAAAATCTACCGGAAGGCGGGACCTGTGTAGCCATTGATCTGCCGGTTAATTAAAAAGGCCGTCGCGGGCCATACGAATAGGGCCGTTGTGGCCGCCCCTCAAAAAGGTCTGTATGCTGAAACGCTCCGTGCCGGAAGATTGGATCCACCTGGACAGGTTCAGATAGTAGCGCACTAAAACTCGGATCACGGTCGAACAAAATGAAACCTGCCGTCTGTGGAAGGCAATCTTATTAATTAGTTCACCGGCTCCCGGGTATCGCTATCCCGGGATTGAACATAGGGTTTGGAAGGTCGCCAAAAGATGGACACCATCCTCATAGTCGATGACGAAAAAAACTATCCCTTGATTCTCAGTGCCGTGCTGGCCGACGAGGGTTTTGAAACCCTGACGGCCCACAGTGGGGAGGAAGCGCTGGAACTACTGGCGAATTCGGATGTCGATCTGGTACTGACCGATATGAAAATGCCCACCATGGATGGGATTGACCTGCTTGAAAAGATCAAACAGAAAGATCCAGAATTACCCGTTATCATGATGACCGCCCACGGAACGGTTGAAAAGGCCGTCGAGGCGATGCAAAAGGGGACTTATAATTACATTCTGAAGCCATTTGATAACGACCAGTTGATTATCTACGTAAAAAAGGCGGTATCTCTTTATGCTGTTGTCAAGGACAACCAGCGCCTGCGCAATGCCGTTGAATCCCTATACAGTTTTGGCAACATCATCGGTAAAAGCAAGTCCATGCAGAATGTCTACGACATTATCCGCAAAGTGGCCCCGTCCAACGCGACGGTGCTCATCGAGGGCGAAAGCGGGACCGGCAAGGAACTGGTCGCTAAATCGATCCACTTCAACAGTCCCCGGCGTGACAAACCTTTTGTGGCCGTGAATTGTTCCGCCTTGGCGGAAACCCTTCTCGAGAGCGAGCTCTTCGGGCATGAAAAGGGCGCTTTCACCGGTGCGGCCGGAATGAGGAAAGGTCGCTTTGAGGTTTCCGAGGGCGGAACCCTGTTTCTGGACGAAATCGGAGAGCTCTCCCAGAATCTGCAGGTAAAATTGCTCCGCGTCATCCAGGAAAGAGTCTTCGAGCGGGTGGGTGGGACGAAACCGGTTTCGGTTAATATCCGGTTCATCGCCGCCACCAACAAGAACCTGAAGACTGAGGTCGAACAGGGGCGCTTTCGGGAAGACCTCTTCTATCGGCTCAATGTTGTCAATATTGCTCTACCGCCCCTCAAACAGCGCCAGGGGGATATACGCCTGCTGGTTTACCATTTTCTAAACAAGTATTCAGGACAGCGTAGCGACCTGCCACCGGTACAGGGCATAGACCCGAATGTCGAAAGATTGTTTTTTGACTATTCCTGGCCCGGCAACGTCCGCGAACTGGAAAACCTGATTGAAAGAGCCATGATCCTGTGCGGGGGAGATACCATTACCTTGGCTGATCTGCCCAGTGATTTTCGCGAGAATGTTTATAACATCTTGCACTTCGGTGGCATACCGGCTGATGCCACCCTGGGTGACACGCTCGTTATGGTTGAAAAGCGGATGATTGAAAGGGCCTTGAAACTTTCCGACAATGTTCAATCGCATGCCGCCAAGATGCTGGGAATCGGTAAAAGCGGTCTCAATCAAAAAATAAAAAAACTGGGAATCCAGATTGGTTCAAATCCCTAAACGGATATTAGTCGCATTATATCAGGTATTTATAAAAAAAGTGTGCAAAAGCCAGGACGGTGGTTCAAAATTTTGAACCACCGTCTTTTTTTTGCTTTTCTCTTTATTTTCAAATTGTTATTGGTGGGAACCCACAAAGGGGTTTATAAATTTGAACCACAGGGGACAAAAAGGAGACACTTTTCGGTACTATCCGGACAGGGCCACGGGCGGACCTGGGAACAAACAACCCAGTAAGTGTTTAATATTAAATAACATTATATAGATCACCAAAGAGAATCATAAATTATAAGACTACAATGGCACAATTAATGCAGTTTGTCATAGCAACCTGATAATTTCTTCATCTGTTTTCCTCCTTAATGGTCGACCAGATAGGCTGGTCGGCCATTCTTGGTTTTAGAAACTGTCTCAAAAAACGGATTTTGGTTCAAGATCAAGGCGGCCGCGAGATTCAGACCGGAGGAATATTGTCGATATTTCGAGGATCTGAACCGAGCGCCCAACGCAGAGATTGGACCAAAAGACTTTTTTGAGACAGTTTCTGAAACTGTCTATAGCTTGGCCTTCTCCCCGGCCATCTCCGCATAAAACGATTCAGGATGTTCTTCCTTAATTCGTTGAAATGACTCCTTACTTTTAGCGTTCTGCCCCGACCGGGCGTACAGGAGACCCAAATTGAACAGGGCGTCGCCTTGCAAACCGGTTACCGTACCGGAAGCCACCTGTTCGAAATAGGAAATGGCTTTGGACTCATCCCCTTTAAGTACATAAGCATAACCCAGCCCGCTCAAGGCCAGGCTTCGATAGAGCAGATCATCTTGAAAATCGGCCAGGGCGGCATCATACAGCTCAATGGCCGGCTCGGCGGCGCCGGCCGCAAAATGATACTGCGCAAAGGTGAGGCGGGCCAGTCGCCCGCCTGCGTTTGATCCATATTTATCCAATATCAGCTCAAAATCCGCCTCCACTTCGGCCAGTGCTTTGAGTGGCCCACTTTGAGCGAGTTCACGGTCGTACCGGGATACTGCATTCTCCAACAAATTGAAGGCCTTGGCCCGGGAGCGGGCAGAGACATACTGCGTCCCGACGTAGACCAGCACCGCCGCACAAAAGATGCCGACCGCAATCATCAATTGCTGCTTATAGGCCACACCAAGTCTGATCATACGGTTGGAAAAGGTTATAAACTCATCCGGTTCCTTTAATAATTGTTTTCTGGTCACGCGCTTTTTGGCCATTTGTCCTCCGCACCGACTGTTTATATTGATTTCAGGTGATTTGTTTTATCCGTGCCCACCCTTCGGGGGGAATGACCGCGCCGACTACTTGGCACACTTCATAGCCGCAAGCCGAACCCAGTCGGCCGCTCCTTCCAAGATCGTAGCCATTGACGAGGCCATATAAAAACCCAGCCGCCCAGAGGTCCCCTGCACCGGTGGTGTCGACGGCCGTACCGTCTCCCAAAGAATGGATTCGGACAATCTCGTCTTCAAAGGCTACCAGGCTCCCCCGGGCCCCGATTTTCAAAATCGCCAAAGTCGCTTTGTCAGCCAAAGCGTTTAAGGCCCGCGTCTCATCCGCGAACCCCGTGAAAGCACGCGCCTCATCTTCATTGGCGATCAGGATGTCCACATACCGATCCACCAGTTCGGCGAGTATATCCATATTTTCTTCCACAACAGTGAAGCTGGCCAGATCAAGGGAGATGCAGGCCCCGGATAGACGGGCCTCTTCGAGAATAGCCGTTATCAACTCCCGATTGTAGAGCAGGTACCCTTCTACATGCACAACAGCCGCATCTTTAAAGCAACCGTCGCGAACTTCCACGGCTGACATTTCAGCAGCGGCCCCTAAAAAGGTCAGGAACGTTCTTTCTGCGTCGGGGGTGATGATCGAAAGCACGCGCCCGGTAGGTGTGGGTGACTGGAAAAGACAAGGTTCCACCCCGTTATCCAGCAAACCTTCGGCCAAAAAATCTCCCATGGCATCGGATCCGCGCTTGCCGACAAAACGCCCGGCGCCGCCAAGACGCCCGATACCTACAACCGTATTGCAGGCACTGCCGCCAGGTACAACCTCCGGTTTCTCAGACGCCATGGACACAACCCTATCGATGGCAGCACTGTCCACCAGGGTCATGCCACCCTTGACTCCGCCGGCTTGCTCGACGAAGGCATCCTCGGCTTGGACGAGATAATCAACCAGCGCAGAGCCAATACCCACGATAAGTCGTCGACCGGGCCGTCCGATTTTTGTGTAAACCATTTTTTCCCCGTTTGCAGACCTTATTCATTAGGGCGGCTACCAGACCAGGGATTTGTAGATCCATCCCCGGTGGCCCTCCGCATGTTCAATCTGGATCCAGTTTCCCTTCTTGCCCAGCACTTTAAAGGGTGTGCCCCGCTCAACGCCGAACACCTTGGCATACTTGGTGCCGGGGCCGGACCTGACGTTACAGGAACTGCAGGTGGTAACCACCGATTTGATTTTTTTTACCAGCGATTCGTGCAGCCAGCCCCGATCTCCCTCAAAGTCCCTGAAAAAGTACCACTTACTTTCTTTTTTCAATACTTCGAATGGGTAATATTTTTCCACCTGCCATAGCACGTCGTACTGTGTGCCCGGTCCTGACCGGACATTCGCTATGGCAGCCCCAACTGCCAGACGCTGGGCCCCGGCTGTACAGGGGACCGCTGCCAACAAAAAGGGAGACACCAGCAAAACCCACACCCACAACCCGACTTTACATTTCATATGACGTCAATACCCCACCAGTTTGCCGCCCTGATACACAACAAGGGCAAGACCCCAAGCGACGGAGGTACTGTAGGCGATACCAAATACCATCCACCCTGTCGAGCCGGTTTCCCTCCGGATTGCCGCCACTGTCGCCAGACATGGCAGGTAAAGCAGTACGAACACCATCATGGCCAGGGCCGCCAAGGGTTCCATGCCTGCGGTTTTCAAAGCGCGGGATAGCGCCTCCCCACCCGACTCTCTGTCCACCGCGTAAAGGACACCCAGGGTACTGACCACAATCTCCTTGGCCACAAACCCCGACAGCAACGCCACGCCCCCTCGCCAGTCGATGCCAAGCGGTTCAAACACCGGGGCAAGCCAGCGTCCGAGCTGCCCCATATAGGATCCGGCCACCTGTTCAGCCTTAAGGGCCCGTTCGAGCTTATGGACGGCTCGGTCAAGCCCAGCCTGAAGCTGCTCCCGGTCATTGGCGGCCGCCGCTTCAATTTTCACTTGGTAGACCTTGGCCACACGATCTATTTCGGCCTGATAATCCCGGGAAAGTGACACATTGCGTGGAAACGCCGACAGCGCCCAAACAATAACAGAACCCACCAGGATGATACCACCCATTTTTTTTAGAAACAGCTTGCTCCGATCCCACATGTGGATTAGCAGGCTTTTCAGCATGGGTACCCGGTAAGGCGGCAGCTCCATAACAAAGGGCGCATCCATTCCTTTGAGCAGGGTGGACCGAAAGAGCCGCCCGGTCACCACCGACAGAATGATTCCGGTAACGTACACGGCAAAGATCACGGTCCCCGCCTGGGCTGCAAAAAAAGTCCCGGCCAGGACAAGATAGACGGGCAATTTAGCGCTGCAGGACATAAACGGTGTGATCAAAATGGTTAAAAGGCGGTCTTTCTCGCTCTCCAGCGTCCGGGTCGCCATAATCGCCGGAACATTGCAGCCGAAACCCATCAACATGGGAATGAAGGATTTTCCATGCAGACCAATTAAATGCATGATGCGGTCCATGAGAAAAGCGGCCCTGGACATGTAGCCGGTGTCCTCAAACAGAGCGATGCAGAAAAACAGGATTAAAATGTTCGGCAAAAATACGATCACGCTGCCCACCCCCGCCAGCACGCCGTTGAGCAGCAAATCTTTCAGCAGGCTTTCCGGGAGCAGCCGCGCCAACAAGCTATGCACACCGGTGATGCCGCCTTCCAACCACTGCATTGGATAGTCACCCAGGGTAAAGGTCAGCTGGAACATGGCCCAGATGAAAAAGATGAAGATCGGAAAACCGATGAAACGGTTGGTCAGCACAAGGTCTATATTTCTTGAATAATCAACACGTTGCCGCGAGGTAACAATGAGAACCTCTTTAATGATCCCGGTAATAAACCCATAGCGTTCATCGGTCATGACAAGCTCGGGGTCATCGTCAAAGCGGGTGGTCAGGTGCCGCCGCAGTCTTTGGGCCGAGTCCAAAACCACCTGGCCCGCCGGGCCGACACCATCCGTGATCCTTTTTTTGAGGATATCGTCATTTTCCAGCAACTTGATGGCCGTCCAGCGGGAGCCGTACGGTAGCCAGGCATCAAGGTCGTTTTCTACCTGCGCCTGCAATTCCCCGATGGCAGCCTCGATATCTTTGGAATACTGGACTTTGCGGTGAATCACCCCGGCAGCATCATCGTGGGCCAATGCAATGGCCTTTGCGAGCAATTCATTCAGGCCTTTTTGCTTGTTGCCAATGGTAAAAACAACCGGCACATTTAAGAGTTCGGAAAGCTTGTGCGCATCGATTTTGATGCCCCGTGCCTGAGCTACATCCGCCATATTCAACGCAAACAGAACCTTGCAATCCAGCTCGCGCATCTGGGTAGCGAGATACAGGCTGCGTTCCAGATTGGAGGCATCAATGATGTCAATCACCACATCGGGCCGCTCATCCAGTAAAAAATCACGGGCCACGATCTCTTCTATGGAAAACGGGGTCAGGCTGTAAGTGCCGGGCAAGTCGACGATGCGGATCTCATAACCGTCTCTTTTGATGCGGCCTTCTTTTTTCTCGACGGTGACCCCGGGCCAGTTACCGACTTTTTGCCGGGTACCGGTGAGTACGTTGAAGGTGGTGGTTTTACCGGAATTGGGATTGCCCGCGAGGGCGATTGTGAGCTGTTTCTTGTTCATACTACCTTACGTTGGCCACCAGGATATGATCGGCCTCTTCCACCCGGAGGGAGACATGGTAGCCTTTCACGATGAGTTCGATAGGGTCTTTGAGAGGGGCATACTTCTCCACGTAAACATCTACCCCCTTCAGCAGTCCCATTTCAAGCAAGCGGCGTCGCAGCAGGCTGTCACCGCCTACTTTGACGATGCAGCCGACCTGCCCTTCCTTCATCTTGCTCATCGGCAGCGATGCTGTTTCCGCGTCCCCGGCCAGCGGGATTGCGGTGTATGGCTTTACGAGAACCTTTGAGGCCAAGCCCCTACCCAGGGCATAGCGTTTTCCGTCCAGAGCGACCACGATCTGACCGTCGGAAAGATTGGTGATCACATCGAGAACATCCCCCGGCCGCAAGCCCATGGTGATCAGCCGCATGCGGGCATTGCTGCCGCCGCTGATCTCATCGATCGTCAACCGTTCTCCCTGCCGGGCCGCCACGAGAGGCAGGCGCCCCATTCGTTTTCCAAAACATTGATCACAGATACCGTAAAGCTCCATCCGGTGTTGGAGCATATGAAATCCCTGCTCGGAGGCAATCTGCAACTGCAAGGTTTCCAGTTGTGCGTTGCTGAATTCGATTATCTTGCGGCACTTGATGCAGATCATGTGATCGTGATGATCCCCGAGGTGGCGATGCTCATACCGGACCTGGCCATTGTCAAACCGGTTCTTCTGCGCAAAACCAAACCGGCACATGAGCTGCAAGGTATCCTCAATGAAGTCGTGGTCGTAGCGATGACCGCTGTCTTCAAGCCGCTGGGCGAGATCAGCAGCTGTGAGGTGGTCCTCAGCTTGCAAGAACACCTCCAGGATGTGATAGCGATCCTCGAAGTTATCCACATCCGCGTGGGCAAACAACTCCTTGAATTGTTCTTTTTCCTGAGAATGAATCTTTGTCATGATCTAACCGATATTCACATAAAATCTAACTGCCTGTAAATCTACAGGTTGCCGCTGCACGCTCGATTGCGCACAAGGATAACCTTACTTAATGCCCGGCTTGCGCAATGTCAATAGAAGCTGCGGCATCGCGTTTGTGACCGTTCAGTGGGAGCACCACGCTTATCTGGGTGCCGCTGTCCTGAGGGTTAGCAACGCGGATGGTACCCCCGTGCCGGGCAACTATTTCATGGCAGATATACAATCCCAGACCGGTACCGTTGCCGACCGGTTTGGTGGTAAAAAACGGTTTGAATATGTCGTCGCGGATATCCGTGGCTATTCCGGAACCGTTGTCCCGGCATTCGAAAATGACTGCCCCCGCTTTCTCCCGATAACCCGTTACCAGATCGACGGCCCCGTTTTGGTCGGGCAGGGCATCAATGGCGTTTGAGATGATGTTCAGGGCCACCTGCCCGAGATGGGCATAATTACCCTTTATGGCGGGTAATTGGGCGGCCAATGACGGCCGGATAACCAGGTTCCGCTGTTTGTACTTGTTCTGCAGAATCCGCAGGGCAGCACGGACAACCTGGTTCATATCCACCGGTTCGCTGTAGGTCTGGGTCTGCCGGGACAACCCCAGCAGGCTGGTTACAATGTCGCTGGCCCGATCCAGCTCCCGGTCCGCAAAATGCAGATCATCCCGCAGCTCGGCGTCGACAAGCGAGACCGCCGGTGCCTGTTCTACATCTTCCAGGACAGACTGCAGGAGACTTTTGACACTGGCCAGGGGATTGTTCAGCTCATGGGCCACGCCAGCCACCAATTGACCGATTGAGGCCAGGCTTTCGGAGCGGACCAGCTGTCCCAAGGTACGTTCTTTTTCATCGAGGGCAGTCTGCAGGCGCCGGGTTCTTTCCGCCACCCGCTGCTCAAGTTCCTTGTTCAGTCTGGCGAGCGCTTGATAGGCGCGAGCATTTACGACCGCCAGTCCGGCGTGCCCCGCCAGGGTTTCCAGCAAATCGTAATCTTCGTCTACGTATGGCCCGCCGCACGCTTTTTCACCGACCAAAATCAAACCATGCAATACCCCTTGAAAAAGCAGGGGCACCGCCAGAATTGCCCGGCACCGCTCCAAGACGTCGTCCAACAGGGGGCTTTCGGCGACCGGCCCGGATATCCCTCCTGTATATTTGCGGTATAGCTCCGGTTGGTGCTTGAAATATGTCTGCAGCGCATCTCCATTGGCCAGCCGAGCGGGAAATTCGACCGGGCCGGGTGTCTGGGATTCCATGCACCGGAGTTCGTTACGCTCTGGGTGTACATCCTGCAAATACAGTTGGCAGTGTACCGCACCCAAAGCATTAAGAACGGCTCCAACCAGTGTCCGCGATATTGCAGTAATATCGAGAACCGTAGCAATAGCACGGCTATTTTGCTGGACCACCTGGCGATAGTCATACCGGCGCCGGCTGAAGGCTCGGTCCACAGCTTTGCGGATAATGGTTTTAAGCGGCCCGAATACAAAAGCGACCACCCCGAAGAGGAGTAAGTTCACGATCAGGGTCGAGGAAAACCCGGCCGCGCCCAGCAGCCCATTCACCACTACCACCACAACGGCATATATAGCGGTCAAGGCGGTTATGAGCAGCGCGTAGGCCATTCCCCGTTTGAAAAGCAGGCCCATATTTAAAAGGTCGTGCCGAAACAGGCCCACCGCGAAAATGAGCAAGGGCACAAAACAAAAGTTCCCGGGTGGATAGAGTGGATAGCCGTAAAGAGGGAGAAAATTCAGACCGGTCAGGACCGCGATGGATACAAATCCAACCAACAGGTATTTCATACGCCGGCGCAGGCCTCGATCCCGGCTTTGCAGCATTTCCCGTCCCAGAATCCAGCCTCCGTAGGCTGTTGCCCAACTTGCCGACAAAGCCACCACCGGGTAGAGTGCCCCGGCCTGGCCGAAGTAACCAAATGGGAACCGCTGCATGGATTCGATCAACAAAGGGGTTAAACCGAACCACATCAGCACGCCCGGTACGGCGTAAAAAATCCCGAGCAGCCACCGCCGGCCGTCAATCTTTAGGTAGGTGTGCAAAAAGTGCACATACAGGGGTATCAGAAAGAGGCTGAAAAACTGATCGATGCGGGTTATCAGCAGTGCGTTCTGGACGGAATCCGTGTTGAATATAAACAATATATCGGCATAAAGAACGGCACCCAGAATGCAGATCAGGAGAAACAGTCTATTTATCAGCTGGTTGCGCCAACGAACAATGGTAATAAGGGCCAAGGCTAAAAATGCGAATAACGTGAGTAGCGGGGGCAAACTGTACAGGTTCATGGCGACTCCGATAGAGAAAGTGAACAGTTAATAACCGTGCTTATTGGCAACTGGGATAAGGCGGTTCGCCGTCGGGTAAGTAGGCGCGTCTGTGAACATTGGATCAGGCGAGAGAGTCCTGAGGCCTGTGGGTGGCGGGGAGCGGTCTCCTTTAAGTTTCAGACAGCGATTTGTATCACGATTCCAGAGTAAGATCAAAGGAAGAGGCCCGGGCGGATGACTCCACCCGGACCTTTCAGGAGGTATTACAGACCCTGGCCTGTAATGGGCATCAGGGCATGTAAGCGCTGATGGTATTGCTAAGCGCTAAAGGGTACACCGGCAAGCCCGTGATTGGATGTCCGCCGGTCAAGAAGCCTTGCGAACTTTGACAAAATGTTCCTGGTAGGCAATCGCGCCGCCGGCTTTATCCCACTTGTCCAGGCCGCCTTTCATGAACTTGTTGTCGGCGAGGCCTTTGCCATAGGCTCGGCTTTCCACCGGCAGCTTGTGCCCGAAGCCGTGGATGACGAACACCGCTTCCGGATGAATCATATCGGTAACCTTGGCGGCTATGGTTTCCGTGTAACCGTCCTGACTGACGTCCACCCGATCGCCGTCGGCAATCCCCAGCGGATCGGCCGCGTCCTTGTTGATCCAGAGCACGTTTTCCGGCATCTGGTCGTGAAGCATGGGATTGTTGACGGTATGCCCCTGGGTGTGCAGTGCACAACGGCCGAAGGTCAGGCGGAAACTGCCTTCCGGCGGAGCCTCCGGTGCCTGGTAGGGCTTAAGGGACTGCAACCCATTGTCTTCCAGTTTGGGGCTGACGATCTCTATCTTACCGGTGTCGGTTTTAAACTTAATCTCCTCGAAGTCCCGATATAGTGGTTTTTCCGCCAGCGGCACCTGCCCGGTGGCATTAAAATCGTCTATGCTTACACCGGTCCCTTCCAACTGGAAATTCCATAAGTCTTCAATATTGTCGAAAACCAGTTCCGGCAGACCCATACGCTTGGCCAAGCCGGCCACGATCTCCCAGTCGGCCAGCGTGTCGTAGCGCGGTTCGACTGAACGCCGACGTACAAAGAACTGGGGTTTCAAAGCGTTTTTGGTCACAATGATGCTTTCGCGTTCCAGGAAGGGCGACAGCGGCAGTACCACGTCCGAGTGCCAGGCTGTGTCTGACCAACTGAACGTGACCGATACCAGCAGGTCCAGCTTGTCCCACATTTTTTTCAAACGTTCCGGTTCCGGGTAACCCATGAGGGGGTCATGACGATAGGCAATATACGCTTTGACCGGGTAGGGATCTTCAGATTCTATGGCTTCATATAACAGGTGGGCCAACCCGGGCCCCTCTTCAAACTGCTTATATTTCCAACCAACGCCGTCGGCCCGTTTTTCCTTGGGTTTTTCATAAAGATCCATGAACTTTTTCAACCCCTTGCGGCCGACATCACCGGGCTTGTTGACAAAAGGCAGCCCGCCCTTGGCCCCGTAAGTCCCCAGCAAAGCGTTAATAATGTAGATAGTACGGCAGACATAAAATGAATCGGTGTAGCGCGCCGCCATCCAACCCGGATGCCAAATTACGGCCGGTGCGGCTGCGGCCAAATCCTTGACGAACTGGCGGATCTGAAATGCTTCGATGCCGGTCTCCCTCTCGGCCCACTCGGGGCTATAGGGCTTGACGAATTGTTCCAGCTCTTTCACGCCCTCTACGTAGCGATTCACGAATTTTTTGTCGAAAAGGCGTTTATCCAGAATTTCATGAATAACCGCGAGGTTAAAGGCATAATCGGTTCCCGGACGGATCTGCAGGTAACGATTGGCTTTGGTAGCTGAGACATTGGCCCGAATATCAATCACGGTAAGTTTGCACCCCTGCTCCATGGCATCCATCAGGTTGTTGACTTCCTGCACATTGATGGCTTCAAAAATATTCCTCAGCTGTAACACGACATGGCGCGCATTCTTGAAATCGTAGGCTACGGCTTTGCGCCCCATTCCGGTCAGGGAAAGGGCGGCATGCTGCACGTTGCGTGCACAAGAAGAGTCATGGTTGTTGTAGTTGGGCGTCCCGATACCGCGCAAAAAGGCCCGGTGAATATCCCGAAAGGGCCCCCCACGATCGGTCAAGGCAATGGCCTTCGCGCCATATTTCTCACGGACTGCTTCCAACTGCTCGGCCACGTAATCGAAAGCTTCGTCCCAGGTAGCTTTCCGCCATTTGCCTTCACCACGGGCCCCTTCCCGTATCAACGGCGTCTGGGGCCTCTCGGAATCATCAATCAATGCCGTGCCGGCCGCACCCCGGGGGCACACCGCGTTCTTCATGGCCGGTACGTGGGGGTTTCCTTCAATGAAGTCGACCTGACCGTTCTCCACGTGAACTTTTATAGGGCAGCGTACTGTACACATACCGCAAACACTGAATACTGAATTTTTCGCCATCTTATATCTCCTTAACTATTAATCCCACCTGAACACTGATTACAGGTGATTGGTTGCCGAACGAATGCAACGCTTCATTACATCTTCAATCATCGAGTAGGCGCATACTCTCCTGGGGCAATCGATGGGTTCCTTTGCCATCGAGACTGACTTCCACCAGCGCATCCGGATCATTGATGGTAGAATCCGGATCGGTAATAATCCCGTGGCAACCAACGAAACCATCCATATATTCTTCCCACTGGTCGTCATTGGAACGTCGGTATACTTCAACCCGCTGACCGCGTTTAAACGTCATGACCATCTCCTGTTTATAGATTGGAAACCGGTAATTTGCGTGTTCGTTTTCCCGCACGACCACACTGATCACAAACAGGTCCGCCGACTGTCGCCGGTGCAAGGGCGGACACTCTCTTCTGGATGTAATTCAGGTACTTTTCCGGGCCGATAGTGGCGCCACACGTCCGGCAATAGACAAGTTTCTGTCGGTTTAATATAGTACCGCAGAACGAAAGCAGCCGCTCACCGTTTTTTTCTTCGGTCCGTATGGCGCCGGTGGGGCAATTCTCGGCGCAGGCACCACACGTGATACATGCTTCTTCCGTCAGCCGGAAATCCGTTTCAACGGGATGGTCGAAATCGAGAAATCCCAGATGCAGAGCATCAATTTTCATTTTGTCCCGACACACCTCGACACAAACACCGCAGCGCCGGCAGATATCACAGCGGAGGCAGCGGCGCGCCTCTTCCCGGACCGCATTTTCCGGATACCCCAGCTCAACCTGCTGATAGGTAGTCCGCCGCCGGTCAAGATTCAGCAGCGGCATGTCCGGTCTCTTCAGGATCATTTTCGTACTGGCCGGCACCTCCATGAAATCGGCCCGGCCCCGGCGCACCGGGACGGGCGGCATCTGGGGCTGGGGCAGGCCGGAAAGGTAGCGGTCGATGGCGGCCGCCGCCCGTTTCCCGCCCCCGATCGCTTCAATAACCGTGGCCGGTCCGGTAACCGCATCTCCCACGGCAAAAACACCCTCCAGCGTTGTTTCCATGCTGGCCATTTTAACGTCTAGAGTCTGCCGCCGGGTCCAGGCCAATCCTTCCAGTTCTTTGCATCCGGTATGATCGACTTGTTGGCCAATGGCGCTGATAACAACATCCGCCGGCATGAAAAAATCGCTATCTTCAATCGGCCGCGGTGAAAGCCGGTCACTGTCCGCCTGTTTTACCATGCGGGCTTTAATGCATTGCAAGCCGACAACCTGTCCGGCTTCACCCTTAATGGCCACCGGTATCGTCAGTAAAGCAAGGCGTACGCCTTCTTCTTCGGCCTGTTCGACTTCTTCCGCGTCGGCCGGCATTTCAGTTCTGGTCCGACGGTAAGCTATTGTGACCTCTTCACACCCCAGTCGCAGGCAGGTTCGGGCAGCGTCAACGGCCACATTGCCGCCGCCGATAATGATCGCCCGCCGTCCGGGAACGTGCCGATCGCCCAGGGCCACATTCTTCAGCAGGTCAATGGCATTGATCACCTGGGGGAAATCATCCTCTCCGGGAATCCGCATCTTGTAGGCCTTGTGAGCTCCGATTGCAAAACAAAAGGCTGCAAAGCCTTCGGCTTGGAGTTGCTCAAAGGTTACATCCGTACCCAGGCGGGTATTGTACTGAAACTCGACTCCCAATTCTTCGATCATGGCCACTTCCCGGTCGATCACTTCACGGGGCAGACGGTAGCGGGGAATACCCACCATAATCATCCCCCCGGCAACCGGCAGGGCCTCTATAACGCGAACCGCATACCCTTTCAGGGCCAAATAGTAAGCCGCACTCAACCCTCCGGGGCCGGCCCCGATCACGCACACTTTTTCGGATTTGGCGGGAGCTTTTTCCGGGTTCTTATATGTTCTTTCCGACAGGGCTCTTTCAGCAGCGAACGCTTTTAGAAATTTGATAGAAACCGGTGTATCGATGCGGCCGCGCACACACATAAATTCACAGGGCCGTGTGCAAACCAGACCACAAACCCAAGGGAAAGGGTTGTCTTTTCGTATGACCTCAATTGCTTCCGCATCCCGCCCCAAGCCTATCAGGGAGACATAGGTAGGCACGTCGATACAGGCCGGACAGGCCATTTGGCAAGGCGCCGGGGTCAGGCGCTCACATTCTCCCGTCGGACAGTTGTGGGTCTTGACGTGACTTTGCAAGGCTTCCAATTCAGCGCTCAGAATCGTCTGCAAGTGACGGCCCAGATCCACTGCCGCTTTTTCCTCCCCGGCTGCCGCCAATTCCGTGGACAGCGCCTGCACGGCATCGACGTGCTTTTCACCGGATGAACCGGTGGCGACCTCCTGCATCAATAGCAGTATCTCGGCTGCTACCCGCCGATTCCGGGGAATTTTCAGCTCATTGGCATCCAGGGCCCGGCTCAGGCTTACGACACCTTCATTTACGGGACATCTATTTTCCGCCATATACTCTCCAACTCTCCAAGCAGCCACCCTGGTGAACGGCTGTTACAAAGACTATCCGCCTCACTTACCCAGGCGCGGGGCAACCAGATTTAGGTTCTTGCGGTAATAAAGCTTTGCGCAGGTTGGACAGTGAGTGTGTTCATGCTTCTCTTCCGGGTGAGCACCATCACCGGTCTTCACATGCTTTAAAAACTTTTCAGTTGCAAACTGTCGACCACATATCTCACAGTGCCTTAGGGTATGCCGGGCAATCACCTCGTCTCTAATCAGCACGGTCCGGACCTGCTTATGGTCCTCATAACGGATCGCCCCGGTGGGACATATGTTCGCAGGTCAAACAGCCGATACACGCATCGGCTGAGGCGGGGACCACATATTTAAGATCTCCGCGCTTTTCGATTTTCAATGCCCGCGCCCCAATAATCTCGTTACAGACGCGCACACACAGCCGACAGCGGATACATCCATCAGGTCTTAAACCGGTAGAAAGCCCAAATTCCCGTCCGATCTGGTGGATGGCTTCGGCGTTGGGAGCCATTTTTAAAAGATCTCCCAAGGCTTTGCTGCGCATCTGGTAAACTAGAGCGCTCTCTGTCGTAACCTCCAGGCCATCTTTAATTTTTACGGCGCATGAAAATCGCGGACGGGCCGGTTTGCCCTGAGCCTTGATTTCCACCACGCACAATTTGCAGGCCACTGAGGGTGTCAGCGAACGATGGTAGCACAGGCTGGGTATCTTCATGCCTAAGGCGGTCAATTCCGGCAGCAGGCATTCGCCCTCAGGGGCTTCGTGGTTGCGGCCGTTAATCAATATGCGGGCCATGCGCGCAACTCCCTTTACTGCTGTTAAACTACCGGCACCTTAAATCGGTGCTGAGGCAGCGGCTAATCCAGGGCGGCCGATCCTTTAAGGGCCGCCATGGCCTGCGCGTAGCGCTCCCGCTTAATTGCCGGGAGTTTTTCGGTGTTGTCGAAACTGAGACAATTTGTGGTACAGGTGGTCACACAGGCCGGCTTCAGGCCAGCGTCTATCCGGTCCATACAATAATCGCATTTCACGACCTTACCAAGTTTGGGGTTCCACTGCGGTGCACCCCACGGACAGGCCGAGATACAGGTTTTACAGCCCACACAAAGGGTGTGATCCACCCAGACGATTCCGTCTCTTTCCCGGCGCTGCATGGCACCGGTGGGGCAGGCCGCGACGCACCAGGGGTTTTCGCAATGAAAGCAAGGCATGAAAATGTAGGACGCCCGTGGTTTGCCATCGATATTCTTGGGTCCGACCTCTATCACCTGACAGAGCCGAGGCTCCGGCGGCAGGCCCTTGTTGCACTTGCACTGGATTTCACAAGAATGACACCCGATACATTTCTGCTGGTCCTGCAGCATGAAATACTTGCTCATTATTTGCCTCCAGAAAATTGATCTATGAAAAAAGGGTCCCTTACGTAATTTCTCTTAGCGGTGGCCTATTTACAAATTGCTATATGACAGCAATATTCATACCACATTAACACGTTCTTCCAGGCCGGCCTCATTGCCAACCAAAATACATATAAACCTTTTTATTTCTATAGGTTACCAAAAGTTTTGAATCCGACACATCCGCAGGATACGAACCGTGGCGCAACTAAAACATTGCGCCGCATTAAATTTATTGCTCCAAAATAACATACTGATAATACATTTGTTTCATAAATTCACGCGTTGTTGGAGCGCTTGAACCCATTGCTTTTTCCGGTTCCGATAACGGTCTCTCATGACTTTGGTGAAGGCTTCAGGTCAACCGTGAAATATTTATCTATCTGAAAATAAATAGAAAAAAAGGCCCTGCCAAGCCTTCAGAAGTGTCAGCCAGCCCTGAACCGGGGGATGGCATACAGCTTGCTCATTGGTTGTCATTTAAATCGCATAAAGCGTGGGAGGTTCTATGTTCAACATATCATTCATTTTTGACCTCTGGTCTACAACTTTCGGTAAAGCCGTCCACAGCGTCGTGGTCGGTACCGTGGGCACCGTCATTCTGGTTGCCTTTTTTAATATGGTCATGTTGCCTGCGATCGGCCTGAAGTTTGTACCGCTGATCATAGCCTTTAATGCCGCGCTCACCGGCTACATGGTCCTGGAAAAGACCCGGGAATCTTTTCAACGCAAATGGAGCGTTGCCATCATCACGGGAACGGTCATGACCCTGTTGGCTTTTATTGTACTAAATGCCTTCTTTATGCAGACAACCGACCTTTATTTGCTCGGCCTGCACCAATTGGCCATCATGCTGGCTATGGGAATCGGCGCCAGCTGGTTTGGCGCGGTGCTGGCCATCAACTATTTCAAATTGAATTGAAGCGTCCAGTTTATCGGGTAGTAAATTCTATTAACCATCATCAGGAGGGAAATGATGAAGAAAAGCACGTTTATTTTAGTTTCGGTTTTAGCGCTGCTTGCGATAGCCGCTCCCGCTCTCGCCGGTACGGCCAATATCTCCGCAACCAGCTATAAAGCCGGCGATGTGGTCACCATCGAGGGCGCCATCGCACCCGGGCAGGATCTGTACATTGCGATTGCCCAGCAGAAGATGTTCGCCCCCGGCGATACGAACGGTGTTCATGAAACCAAGCGTCTGAAAAAGGATGCCAAAAAAGCCAAGTTCAACATGGACACCAAGATCCCGCCGCTGTACTACATGCTGACCAACAATCCGGACGCCTTCGGGAAGGTCGACAAGAAAAAATTCGGCGGTCCTTCTGTCATCCTGGGCAAAGGCAACGGCATCTACTCCACCACCATGTTTTACCTGGAAAAGGACTTCAACAAGCTTGATGCAACCGCCAAAGCCTCGCTGGGGCCAATCCAGACCGCCGATCAGTGGAACTTCTTCCGGTACGCCCACCAGGGTAGCTACGGCATCAACACCATCGTAAAAGAGGGCAGCCGGGTAGGCAAAGTGGTTATCTTCGCCCGCAGTGTCATCACCGACCATGCCACCAGCAACAACTACTGGGACAAAGGCACCTCCATCAAACTGGACAAGGCCACCGGTAAATACAGCGTCTCTTTTAAAAGCTTCCGTCACACGCCACCCGACACCAAGTTCAATGTGTTTGTCAACGGCACCCAGGCCGGTGATTACACTATAGAAGGCAACGGTTATTGGCTGGGCAAAGGGTATCGCTACATGAACCCGCTGTGGATCGTTATCGGCGCCATCCTGGTCGGCACGTACTTCTCCATGATCGGTGCGGCCGGCGGTATGCTCATGGCGGCTTTCCAGGTCCTCGTGGTCAACACCATGGGCCCGGTGGGCATCAACGCCGCTAACGTGCTGAAACCTTCCAATATGGCTTTGACCTTGTTTTCGCCCTTGGGCTCTTTCTACCGGTACGCGGTGGTGGAACGGCGGGTTGCCTGGCCGGTTGGCCTCTCTTTCGGGGTCGGTATCTTTATCGGCTCCATCTGGCTCGGTAAGTATGTCTCTGCCGTCCTGCCCATGAAAGCCTACAAAGAATGGCTGGCCGTCCTGGTTGTCATCATGGGTATCCAGACCCTGCGGGAATTGGCTCCCAAGGCCATGGAAAAACGTAAAAACATCAAAGCTATGGTTAAAAAATTCAATGACGCTGTAGCCAAAGCCAAGTCTGAAGGCACCTCCGTGGAAATGGGCAGCATCGAAGCGGTCAAGACCGGCCTGACCGATTACCGCTTCAAGTTCTGGGGTGAAGAGTTCACCATAAACCCCCTGCTGTTCGCCATTCTCGGATTAGCCATCGGTGTGGTTTCCCGCGCCTCCGGTATCGGCGGCGGCTTCCTGCTGGTACCGGCCATGACCACCCCGGGCGCCCTGCCCATGTACGTAGCGGTTCCGATCTCACTGATCGGCACCTGCTTCTCCAGTGTCGGCGCCTTCATCGGGTACCTGATGACTGGATACCTGCCGGATGTGACCCTGGCCATCGCCATTATCATTGGTGGTTTTGCCGGTGGTATGTTGGGCAGCCGGGCCCAGAAGATGTTCAGTGAGAAAACCCTGAAAACCGTTCTGGCCATCACGCTGTTCTTCCTGTTCTTCCGGTTCTTCAAGCTCCAAATCTGGATCTAGTCTAGAATCTGTGTTAGTGGGAGGGGGAAAGCGGCGTCGCTTTCCCCCTCTTTCTTTTTAATTGGGAAAATACAATGGATGCTTTTTTAGACACCCTCTGGCTTAAGATTCTGGGGGCTCTGGAATCTGTCTTCAACTTGGTCAACGGACTGCTGGCCCCATTGCATTTCCTCGGACCGGCCGGTCTAATTTTCCTGATCACACTACTGCTGGTGGTCTTTACCAAGATCGTGTCACGATCCTACAACACCAAGCGCTACCGGAATCTAAAAGCCAATTACGAACACTGGTTCGAAGTGCGCCGGCAGGCGCTGGCCAGCAATGACCTCTCGAAGGGCAAGGCGCTGGCCAAAAACATCGACCAGGCGGAATTGAACAAAGCCTACTATGACTACTTTTTCGAAGGCTTCCTAAAAAATATCATTGTAACCATTTTGCCGGTTCTGCTGACAGCGGCCTTCATCGTCAAGGCCTACAATCCTACCGGCCTGCAAAAGGCATTCGGGCAGAGCTATATTTTCCAGTTCATCGATTCAAGCGGAAAGCCGGTGGATATCAGCGCCTTTTTTTGGTTCGTAATCTGTCTGATAGCGATCCATATCCTCTGGTTTATCATTGCCTGGCAGTACAAGCGCCGGTTCAAGCAGGACAAGACAGAGGGCAACTGATGCCCGTCGGTATTCTCTACACCGTCATCTTTTTCGCTCCCTGATACTGACCATGGTCGGGTTGGGCGGTGGCTTGATCTATGCGCCGCTGTTCGTCCTGCTTGGGTATCCCCTGGGCACCGCTGTGGCCACCTCCCTGTTGTTGAACGGGATTGCCGCCCTATCCGCGGCCATTACCTATTGGCGCTCCAGACTGGTTGACACCCAAATCGGCCTGCCGCTGATCATTTCCTCCTCCTTGGCCGCCCCACTTGGCGCCCTGGGCACCCAGCGGATCGACATCCGCCTGTTCACAGGCATTCTGGCCCTGGTCATCATCTTCGCGGCCCTGCGCATGATTTTTTCCCCCAAACCGGCCACGCAGGAACCAGCCGCCATCAGCACAGCCCGCAAGGTCTTGGGCGGCGCGATTATCGGCATAGCCATAGGCCTCCTGGCCGGCCTGCTCGGGATCGGCGGCGGCGTTTTCATCGTGCCCCTGCTGATTTATGTATTGAAAATCCCCACGAAGGTCGCGGCGGCAACCTCCATATTCATCGTAGTTTTTTCATCTTTCAGCGGTTTTCTGGCGCATGTCAGCCTGGCCGAAATGGATTGGGGCTTCACATTCACCGCAGCGATCTTATCATTTACCGGAGGCCAGATCGGATCCCGGATAATGGCGCAGCGTCTGAAAGGTCGCACCGTCCGCATTATCTTTGGGTTTGTTCTGCTTGTGTTTTCTGCTAAATTGATTGAAAAAGCATTTATGTAACTAATCTATTCGGAACGATTCATGCCACTGCGACCTTATAAATATCTGCGGGGAGCTGCCTGCATTCTGGTTTTACTGTTCACAGCCACCCCGGCCCTGGCCACCCAGACCCACGGCCAGCCGGAGGGTTTGTACGTGCACCAGATTGCCCACCTGTTCTTCATTATCTCCATGGGCATCTTGGAATTCTGGCTGCGCCAGCGCAATCTGGTCCGTGAACCGGGCTGGAAGTACATTCAACTGGCCGCCGTTCTTTTAATTCTCTGGAACCTCAATGCCATGGCCGTTCATTTCCTGGATGAACAGATCCACTGGCTCCAGGTCAACCGCATCGATCAGTGGCACCTGCATATCAGTGTACCCGGGGGCGGTCACGGGCTGCCTTTGTTGTATTACATCCTGAAACTCGATCACCTGTTGTGCGTTCCGGCCATGGTCTGCCTGTATCTTGGTCTGAAATCGCTATTGAAACATACGGAAGCCGAGAAGGAACCTTCTAACTCGTCATGACCGTTTCCTTTGTGCCCATATTCCTGGTCGATTTTGTCGGCTCGATCCTGATGATCGTGTTTTCGTTTCTGTGCCTGCGGATCGTCAACCTGCTGCGCAACCGGGATCGTGAAAATCTTATCTGGCCTTACCTGCTGTGGATCTGCATCGGCCTGGCCTGTTTTGCCATCTCCCGCTCGGCGGGCCACATCCTCAAAAACATCTTCATGCTGTCCGGCCATCAAGAGTGGTGGGCCGCTATCCGGCCCATCAGCGGCGCTATCAACACGGTCATGTTCGTGGTGGTGGCCGCCATCACGCTCTTCTTTGAAAGGGTCTGGAATATCTACCAGCAAATTCTCAAGGATCGCCAGGAGCTTCAATCTGCCCACAGTGAACTACTATTTCTGAATCAGAATTTAGAGCAGATCATCGACGAGCGCACAACGGCCCTGAAAACATCGGAATTTAAATACCGCCGGATCTTCGAGGTTTCCAAGGATATGATCCTGGTGGCCAGCCGGGATGGGCTGATTCAGGATCTGAAACCAGCCGGCCAGAGCCTGTTGGGTCTGGACAGATCTGAAGACCCGGCGACCGGAAAACCGGTGCAGGAATTTTTAAAGGACAAATCACAGTGGCAGGTTATTCAATCCGCCTTTGAGGCCGCCGGCTTCATTTCCAATTTTGACATTGAACTGAAAACCGTCTCCGGGGAGAACAAAAGAGCACTGCTCACCGGTACCCTGGCAAAAGGGGAGACCGGGGATGCGATCCACTTTTTGGTCAAGGATGTCGAGGAAAGGCTGCTTATGGAAGCCCAGATGGCCCAGACCGACAAGCTCGCTTCCATCGGGGAGCTCTCCTCCGGCGTTGCCCACGAGATCAATAATCCTCTGGGCATCATCTTGGGTTATACGCAACTGCTGCTGCGGGAAGAGAAGCCGGATTCGGCCCGCTACCCGGACTTTAAAACTATCGAAAAGCATGCTCGTTCCTGCAAAACTATCGTCGAAGATCTGCTCAGTTTTGCCCGGACATCACCGCCCAAGAAGGAAACCGTCGATATTCACAACGTAATCGACGAAGTGCTCGATTTTGTGCAACCGCACGGCGGCTTGGAAAAGTTAGAAATAGAAAAACATTACGACCGGAATCTGCCGCCCCTGGTTTTGGACCAGAAAAAAATCAAACAGGTGATCATGAACCTGGTCATGAACGCCCGCCATGCCATCGGCGAGGCCGGGACATTGACTGTAGCCACCCGCTTAGATGCACAAACCGGGCATACCTGCGTCAGTATCAAGGATACCGGCTACGGCATTGAAAAACGGGATCTGCCCCGAATTTTTGACCCGTTTTTCACCACCAAACCGACCGGTGAGGGGACCGGTCTGGGCCTGTCCGTGAGTTACGGTATCGTTAAAAGTCATGGCGGCAACATACAGGTTACCAGTAAACCCGGCCAGGGAACGGAATTTGTGGTCTTCCTGCCGGCGACATCCTGATCCGCGCGGCGTCCACCGCCCGCCGGACAAGAGGTAGACATGCCAACCAAAATATTGATCGTGGACGATGAGCAGGACATGCTTGCGCTTTTAAGGCGCAGCCTCGAACCGGAGTTGGATTGTGAAGTGGAAACAGCGGCCTCCGGCGAGTCCGCGTTGAAAAAATTCTCCGGCAACCATTTTGATATTGTCCTGGCGGATATCAAGATGCCGGGCATGAACGGTCTGGAGCTGCTGGAGCTGATCCGGCGCGACAAAAAGGACCAGACGGTCATCATGATGACCGCCTTTGGCCACATCGATATGGCTGTCAAGGCCATGAAAAGCGGGGCTTACGACTTCATTACCAAACCCTTTGAACACGACACCCTGGTCGTCCGGTTGGAGAAGGCTCTGGAACGCACCCGCCTGGTCAACGAAAATATACGGCTCACCAGCGAATGCCTGGATGCGGAACCGTTTAAAAACCTGGTCGGCCGCAGTCCGGCCATGCAGCGTATATACGAATCCATCCGGACCGTGGCCAGGACCGATTTGACGGTCCTGATCACCGGTGAGTCCGGTACCGGCAAGGACGGTACCGCCCGGGCCATTCACGCGCTGAGTAAACGAAAAATGCAGCCGTACGTGGCCGTGAATTGCCCGACCATCCCCGAAAACATCCTGGAAAGCGAACTTTTCGGATATAAAAAAGGCGCCTTCACCCACGCTACCAGCAACAAGGCCGGTCTTTTCCAGGAAGCCAAACGGGGGACGATCTTTTTAGACGAAATCGGCGACATCAGCCCGGCCATCCAGGCCAAGCTGCTGCGGGTCATCCAGGAAAAGGAATTCAAACCTCTAGGTGACACCAAGTCCGTCCAGGTGGACGTGCGCATCATTGCCTCCACGAATCAGGATTTGGCGGACAAGATCGCCCGGCGGGAATTCCGGGAAGACCTGTACTACCGCCTGAACGTCCTGCCGATTGAGTTGCCGCCCCTGCGCGAGCGCCGGGAGGATATCCCTCTAATCGCCAGTCACCTATTGGCCCAGCACTGCGCCAAACTGGACCAGACCTTAAAGCAACCCTCACCGCAACTGCTTGATTTTTTAATGGCCCACACCTGGCCGGGTAATGTCCGTGAACTGGAAAACTGCCTGATATAAGGCATTATGTTTTCAGCCGGGCAAGAAATTACCCCGGCCGATATTGGCCAGCGAGGAGCGGCCGCGAAGCCCGCTCCGGCGAAAACTGAATTGGCGGGCCTGCCCTACAAGGAAGCCAAAGACCAAACCCTCAATCGCTTCAACCAGACATTCATTGGAAACCTGCTCGAAACCCACAAAGGTAACGTAACCCATGCGGCCAAGGCTTGCGGCCTGGAAAGACAGGCCCTGCAGCAGATTATGCGGCGCTACGACATCCAGGCGGATAAATACAGGGACAAAGATTAGAAGCTGTCTCAAAAACTCTTCATGTCAGGCGTCTTGTCCGGCGTAGCTGGGAGAGCGAAGACAGGATCATGTCCCAAAATCCGTTTTGAGAAGGGTTCTAGAGAGACTGTTTGGGCAAGAGTGCGGCCACGGGGCAGATCTCAATACAGGCCGCGCAGTTGTCGCAGGCCGTTTCCTTCGAACCGGCCCCACCGTAGAAACTGATCACCGTATCGAATCCTCTCTGCGCAAAAGCCAGCATGGTATGGCCGTTGACGGTCCGGCAGACCTGCAGGCATTTGCCGCACAGCACGCAGCGGTTGGGGAAATAGGTCAGATGTGGATGCGAATCATCCACCTCCGGTGTTTTGAGATGCAGTTTCAGTTTTTTAGGCTTCAGACCCACCTTGAGAAATTTGGATAGGTCCTGCAAGGCACATTTTTTATTGGCTGGACAATTTTTACAGTCTACGTGATGTACGGACAACAGCAAACGCAGGCCGGTCTTTTGTAGACGCCTTACAGCCGGCGTGTCCGTCCGGACGACCATCTGATCAGTCACGTTTACAGTGCAGGCGGCCACTGGTGGGTCGCTGCCATCCACCTCCACAAAGCAGAGCCGGCACGACGCCTGGGGTGCGTCCTGGCCTTCCAGGTGGCATAAATTGGGAATGTAGATACCGCTTTCCAGACAGGCCTGCAGCAAGTTCAGTCCCGCCTCTACTTCCAGCGCTGTTTCATCGACTGTGATGGTAACCTTCATTTCATTCCCTGGGGTATTTTCAGGTCCATATTTAACGTTGCCGTTTAAATTCGTACAGGCGCGCTCTAATCTTTTTTCGATTCATGCGGCCGTTCGATGATCGGCGCCAGCCCCGGGGGTGACACCTTCCGCACGGCATCGTATTCCGGCGGGCAAGCGACCCTGCATTCACCGCATTTGACGCACAACTGCTGATCAACGCCCTTTTTGCGCGTACTGGTGGTAAAGATCGCCTCCGTGGGACAAACCCCCACACAGGCATCGCATCCCCGGGCACAGGTCTCCAGGTCAATGTAGTAGGTCATCAGGGGCCGGCACATCATGCCGGGGCAGCGCTTTTCATCGATATGGGCCCGGTAATCTTCCGGGAAATACTGCAGCGACGTCAGCACTGGATTGGCCGCGGTCTTGCCCAGTCCGCACAGAGAGCCGGCTTTGATATCCGCACTGAGCTGTTCCAGTTGTTCCACATCGGAATCCCGGCCTTCGCCGGTGGTAACCCGTTCCAGGATGTCCAGTAGATGACGCGTCCCAATCCGGCAGAAGGTGCATTTTCCACAGGATTCCTTTTGGGTAAAATCTAGAAAGTAGCGTGAGACGTCCACCACGCAGCTGTCCTCATCCATGACCACGATCCCCCCGGAACCCATCATGGCGCCGGCCGCCGTCAAAGAGTCAAAGTCGATGGGCGTATCCAGCAGGGCCTCCGGCAGGCAGCCGCCCGAGGGCCCTCCGATCTGCACGGCTTTGAAGTCTTTCTGGTTGGGGATCCCGCCGCAGATGTCGAAAATAAGGGTCCGCAGGGTCACCCCCATGGGAATCTCCACAAGACCAGGATGCACCACATCCCCCACCACCGAAAAAATGGCGGTCCCCGGGCTGTTGGCAGTCCCGATAGAACGAAACCAGTCGGCGCCTTTTTCAACAATCGACGGAATCGAGGCCAGGGTTTTGACGTTGTTGATGACCGTGGGCAGACCGAACAGACCCTGTTCAACCGGATAGGGCGGCCGGTGCACAGGCATCCCCCGCCGACCTTCCAGGGATTGCACCAACCCGGTCTCCTCGCCGCAGACAAAGGCGCCCGAGCCTTCAAAAATATCGATCTCAAAATCAAAGTGACTGCCGAGAATCCCCGCCCCTAAAAGCCCCCGTTCCCGGGCCTGGGCCAAAGCGGTGCGCAGGGTTCGGACCGCCAGTGGATACTCGGCCCGTACATAGACGATGGCCCGGCCGGCACCCACCGCGTAGGCACAGATGGCCAGACCTTCCAATACCTGGTGGGGGTTGCTTTCCAGGATGGTGCGATCCATGTAGGCCCCGGGATCGCCTTCATCGGCATTGCAGATGACGATTTTGGCGCCGGCATCGACCGCGGCGGCCAGTTCCCATTTGTCCCCGGTAGGAAAGCCGGCCCCGCCGCGCCCGCGGAGCCCGGAACTTTTAATCACGTCAACTATCTGGTCGGGTGCCAGACCCAGGGTCTCGACCAGGGCCGAGTAACCGCCCGCGGCGATATACTCATCGATGCTCTCGGGATCGATCCGGCCGCACTTTTCCATGACGATGCGTTTTTCCTGGTTGAAACGGGAAAACTCCATCACGGTCGGAATCATCTCGTTTTCCACTGTGGCGCCGAATACATGCTCGAACCGCGGGTCACCCTCTTCCAGGAACAATTTGGTCAGCATCCTGGCCTTGCCTGGTGTGACTTCATGATAAAACACCGGCGGGAACCCGGAAGCCGGATGGTCGATGATCACCACCGGCTCAGCATAGCAGTGACCGTGGCAGCCAACCGTGTGTATCTCGGCCGCAATTCCCCGTTCTGTCAGTGTTTCTTCAAAGGCAGCCTTCGTATCCAGTGCTCCGGAGGCAATCCCGCAGGTGGCCATGCCGATGTGGATTTTTGGTACCGGAGACTGTTCAAATGCAGTGTGCTTGGCATCCGCCGCCTGGCGGAGAAGATCATATTGCTGCCGGGCCGGGGTGTTGTCAGGACTCATGTTTTTGCCTTTCTCTTTCCGCCATCTCTTTTTCGATTTCGATGCGCGTAAGAAGGCCTTCCACTTTGCTGGGTGCCATATTCCCGTGAATGGTTTCCCCGATCATGGCAACCGGGGCAAGCGCGCAGCACCCAACACAAGCGACCCGTTCGATGGAAAACTCTCGATCCACAGTCGTTTCACCGTCTTTGATATTCAGCTTTCTTTCAACGTTTTCCAGGATGATCTCACCGCCCTTGACGTGGCAGGCCGTACCCAGGCAGATCTTGAAAGGGTACTTCCCGGGCGGATTAAAGCGAAACTGGTTGTAAAACGTGGCGACCCCGTAGACTTCCGCTGCGGAGATATCCAGATAGGCGGCGACAATGTCCAAGGCCTCAGCCGGCAGGTAGGCAATCTCTTTTTGCACCATCTGCAGAATCGGAATTAACTGGCTGCGCTCCGGCTGGTAGGCCTGCAGCTTCTGTGACAGAGCTTCAAGAAAAAGTTCTTCTTCTTTGTGCATATCGCTATTCATACATTACAGTCGTTTGTACTTGGCTGGCGAGAAGCTATCTCAAAGAATGGATTTTGGTTCAAGGTCAAGGCGGGCGCGACATTTGAACCGGAGCAATACTCCAGTATTTCGAGGATTCAAATTTCGCGCCCAACGCCGAGATTGGCCAAAAGACTTTTTTTGAGATAGCTTCTATATCTTTTCCAGGGCACCATACGCCGCCTGCACCCGGTCACGTAATAGAAAACAAAATTTTTCCATGACATTGAATCCGAGGTCCTTGTTGCTGTGCATCAAGGCCCGCAGGTCCCCGCCCCGCATGGTCAGCAGGTGGGTCGGTTTCTGGCAGATGGCCGATGACATCAAAATGTGCTCTTCCCCCAGCAATGTTGCCCAGCAGCCCAGCACGCGGCCCTTTTCCAGAGCCTCGATCGTGACGCTGCCCTTGCGAAGCCCCAGGTCAATAGCCCGTTCCAGCGCTACCCGCCCACTGACAATCACATACAGGTACTCACCAACTTCGCCCTGTGTGAAAACCGATTCACCGCTTTTATACTGCCGGGCATGGCAAAGTGGTACCAACCGATCGAGATCGGTTGTGGCAAGCCCTTTGAAGAATTCACATCCCGCTATGGCCGCCCGTATCTCTTCTTTTTCCATGGTGCCTCTCCTCGGATGGGGTTCGTCTACCCTGCCGGTTTCCCAAAAATCGCCGGTGGTGAAACAGGATGTTTAAAATAGCGGCAATCCGCCGGCGGTGTCAATAGCCATCACCGGCCGGCTGCCCGGTTGCTCTACGGGCATTTTAAATTTTGAATACGCCTGCCGTTCAGGACAACGGTATTGATGTCGGTTTGGAATTAAAGCTTGCTGTCTATCGGGATTGCAATCGTTTCCGTAACGAAAACAGCCGATAGAATTGACAAAAACAGGCAGCTGGGCTATTTGATAATCGATATCCGCAGCATCTTTCGATTCGCCGAAGGGTACCCGGCATTTCTTTTTTGTCCCGCACATCAAAAGGGTACGACCTGTTAATCTGTTCGTATACGTATTGGTTCGGTAAGACCACTATCGGCCGAACCGGCCTGATGAGCAATCAGGCCCCAGTCGTGTTGTAGCAAGATCTTCTCACATCATCATTCAGCATATGGAATAAGAGGGGGATGATATGAAAAAGACCGTCATGACCGTTATGCAGGATACCGTAGAGAAATTTGGAAAGCAGACCGCCCTGAACATGAAAATAGACGGTAATTGGCAGGCCACCACCTGGTCGCAGTACTATGACCAGGTACGCGTGGCTGCCCGGGCTTTTATGACGCTGGGCCTGGAAAAAGGCAAGGCGGTCAGCATTCTGGGCAACAACTGCCCCCAATGGTTCATCAGCGACCTGGCCGGCATTTTCGCCGGCGCCGTTCCCGGTGGGATCTACACCACCAATGCACCGGAACAGTGCCGCTATATCGCGTCCCACAGTGAAGCCAATATCGCGGTCGTGGAAAATGCCGAGCAGTTGGCCAAATTCAAGCAAATCCGGGATCAACTGCCGGACCTCAAAGCAATCGTCTTGATGAATGGCACTGAGGATGACGGACAGGTCCACGCCTGGGATGATCTTCCCGGGCTGGCCGCACAAACCCCGGAAGCGGACCTGGAAGCCCGCATCGCGGCCCAGTCCCCGGACGACTGCTGTACCCTGATATACACGTCCGGTACTACCGGAGATCCCAAAGGGGTCATGATTACCCATGACAATATTGTTTGGACCACCCAGCAGGTGGCCGCAAGCGCGGCGGTCAATCAAACAGACCAGATTATCAGCTACCTGCCCCTGAGCCATATAGCCGAGCAGGTGGTCAGTCTGTATGGGCCGCTTTTGACGGGCAGTACCGCCTGGTTTGCCGAAAGCCTCGACCAGCTGGCTGACAACCTGCGGGAGGTTCGGCCCACCATGTTTGTCGGGGTGCCCCGGGTGTGGGAGAAAATCCAGGCCAAGATGATGGCCGCCGGTGCCCAGAACTCGGCCCTGAAGAAGAAAATTGCCGCCTGGGCCCGTAAAAAGGGGCTGGCCGGCACCTATGCCTTCCAGGCCGGACAACCCATGCCGGCCTGGCACGGCCTGGCCGACAAGCTGGTCTTTTCCAAAGTCCGTGATAAGCTTGGGTTCGATCGCTGTAAACTATTTATCTCCACGGCGGCACCGATTTCAAAGGACACCCTGGAGTTTTTCCACAGCCTGGATATCCCCATTAGCGAGGTATACGGCATGAGCGAGTGCACCGGCCCCGGTACCGTCTCCTTGCCCCAGCCGCACAAATTCCGCACGCGCTGGGCTGGCCCCGTGCTGCAGGGCGCTGAGGTTGGCATTGCAGCTGACGGCGAAGTTCTCATGCGCGGACGCCATGTGTTCAAGGGGTACTTCAAAAACGAAGCCGCCACCGCGGAAACCATCGACAGTGACGGCTGGCTGCATTCCGGCGATGTCGGCCAGATGGACGATAAGGGCTTTCTGCAAATTACCGACCGCAAAAAAGAGCTGCTGATCACGGCGGGTGGCGAGAACATCGCTCCGCAAATCCTGGAAGGTAAACTCAAAGCTATCCCGGCTATCAGCCAGGCGGTGGTCATCGGCGATCGACGCAAATACCTGACCGCCCTGTTCGCCCTGGACCCGGAGAAAATCGGTTCCGAAGCCGCCGCGGCCAGCAGCAGCGCCCGGGACTCAAAAGCCGCCTCCCAGTGCGACTTGTTTCGGGCCTATATCCAGACCCAACTGAATGGTGTCAACGCCACCCTGGCGCGGGTGCAGACGATCAAAAAGTTTGTTATTCTGCCGGCCGAACTTTCCGTTGAAGGTGGTGAACTGACGCCGACCATGAAGTTAAAACGGCGCATCGTCAATGAAAAATATGCGGCTCAAATCGAGAGCATGTATGCCGATGCCTGATTGGGCGTACCAACCAGACATTGCTCAAACCAGGTGGAAACGCGCGTTGCTCACCCGGCGCTCAGGTTGACCCTGCTGCCAATTCGGCCCTGGGTCGGATGCCCTTTTCGGAGAATTCGACCCAGAACCCGGCCTTCCAGCTCTTGTTCCCCGTTGCGACCTTCCCCACGAGAAAAATTTGTCGGCGGTATCATATTCTGTTAAACTTTTTAAATCGCCTGAGACTGTCTCAACCCAAGGTCACTTCACCGGGCCCCAGATAAAATTGACCGCCCGGCCATGGATATTCACCATTACCAGCAGCTACACGGCAGACGTCATGAAATTAACTATCGGTAATTCCATCCTATCCAGCCTGATCAGCATCCTGGTAGTTTCCGTGGCGATCGTGGGCTATTTCTGGCTCCAGTCGGACTACGCCGAATATGAAAAGGAACGCCAGAGCTTGCGCGCCAATTACCTGGCCACTCAGAAAGCGTTCATAAAAAGAGAGGTGGATAAGGCCGTTGATTTCATCGACTACATGAAATCGCGCACCGAAAAGCGTTTGAAGGCCACGATCCGGGCCAGGACTTTGGAAGCCTATGACATTGCCATAAATATTTATCGCGAGAACCGGGATAGCCGCTCACGAACTGAAATCGAAAAAATGATCAAGGATGCCTTGCGCCCCATCCGCTTTGCGGGCGGCCGCGGATACTATTTCGCCACCAATCTGGCCGGCATCGAAATCCTCTTTGCCGATCGTCCCCAACTGGAGGGCAAAAACCTGCTGAACATGCAGGACACACGCGGTAAATTCGTTATTCGGGATATGATCCGCATTGTTAAGGAAAAAGGGGAAGGGTTTTACGAATACACCTGGACCCGGCCCGGACGCGCGGGTAAACATTTCCCCAAAATCGCGTTCGTCAAGCATTTCGAACCTTACCAGTGGTTTATCGGAACCGGTGAATATCTGGAAGATGTCAAGCAGGATATCCAGCAGGAAGTTATCCAGCGCCTGGAAAAAGTGCGCCACAGCAAAGACGGCTATTTATTTGCATCTGATTATCGAGGGTTGAGCCTGTCCGGCCCGGCCAAGGGCCGTAACATGTACGAGGTCACAGATATCAACGGCGTTAAAATCGTACAGGAACTGATTGCCGTCGCCCGGGCCGGCGGCGGGTTTGTAAATTACGTCCTGCCCAAGTTCAAAGGGCAAAAAAGTGCGCCGAAAATCAGCTACGCCCGGGGTATCGAAGATTGGCAGTGGTATGTCGGGACCGGCATTTTCGTGGATGAAATCGAAACGGCAGTCGTCCGCTTGAAAGAAAAGCAGGATGCCGAGATCCGTCGGCATTTTGCAAAAATCCTGATCACCCTGGCGGGCCTGACAGTTATTATCCTCGTGTTAATCCGTTTTCTGGCTGTCCGGATTCGCAGGAACCTGGATTCCTTGACGGACTTTTTCCAAAAAGCGGCCACCGAATCCATTAAAATCGATCCGGCCGCCCTGCATTTTCCAGAATTCACCCGGTTGGCCGACTCCGCCAACCGGATGATCGACATGCACCACACCGCCGAAACCGCCCTGCGCGAGGGTGAGGAGAAATACCGCCTGCTGATCGAAAATCAGACCGACATGATTGTCAAGGTCGACACTGAAGGGCGATTCTTGTTTGTCAGTCCCTCTTATTGCCGGACATTCGGCAAGACCGAAGATGAATTGTTGGGAAAGACCTTCATGCCCCTGGTCCATGAGGATGATCGCAAAGCCACAGCCCGCGCCATGGAAAAACTCTACCAACCGCCCTACACAGCCTATATGGAACAACGTGCCCAAACCAAGGCCGGTTGGCGCTGGCTCTCCTGGGTCGACACGGCCGTCCTGAACGAAAACCAGGAAGTCGTCGAAATCATCGGGGTCGGCCGGGACATTACCCCGCATAAAAATGCCGAGGCGTTGCGGGTGCGCCTAGAAACCGCCATCGAACAGGCGGCTGAATTGATTATGGTGACGGATAGCAAGGGGACAATTCAATATGTAAATCCGGCCTTTGAAGAGACGACCGGCTATGATCGGCAAGAAGTGATTGGTCAAAATCCGCGTATTCTGAAAAGCAAACGACATTCCGAGGAGTTCTACCAGGAGATGTGGGGCACCATTTCCTCCGGGGGGGTCTGGCGGGGCCATCTGGTCAACCGCAAAAAAGATGGCAGTCTTTACGAGGAGGAGGCCACTATCTCGCCCATACGCAGCACGACCGGTGCCATTGTCAACTATGTTGCCGTAAAGCGGAATGTCACCCGGGAAGTGGAACTGGCCAAACAGCTGCGGCAGACCCAGAAAATGGAGGCCATCGGAACCCTTGCCGGCGGTATTGCCCACGATTTCAATAACATCCTCTCGGCTATTATCGGTTATTCGGAAATCGCCCTGCAGGACGTGGCAACCGACTCCCGCCTCAGGGAATACCTGGAGAGGGTCCTGGGCGCGGGCAGCCGGGCCAAGGAGCTGGTGCAGCAAATCCTGGCTTTCAGCCGCCAGGCGGAACTGGAACCAAAAGCCCTGAACATCACTCCGATTGTCAAAGAGGCCCTGAAATTGCTGCGGGCTTCCCTGCCGGCGTTCATAGACATCCGACAAAACCTGACGTCCGAGGCCACCATCCAGGCGGACCCCATCCATATGCACCAGGTGGTCATGAATCTGTGTACCAACGCTGCCCATGCCATGGAAAAAGGTGGCGGCACCCTGACCGTTGCACTCGAAGACGTGGTGGTTTCAACTGAAAACGCGGACCGGATTCCGGACCTCACATCGGGGCCATTTGTTTGTCTCACGGTCCGCGATACCGGACACGGCATGCCGCGCGAAGTCGTTGAGCGCATTTTCGATCCATTCTTCACGACCAAGGAAATCGGCGAAGGAACCGGCATGGGTCTGGCCGTTGTCCACGGCATCATCCGCACCCACCAGGGTGCCATTGTGGTCGAAAGTGAACCTGGTTCCGGCACCCTGTTCAAAGTCTATTTTCCGATTATCGCCGGCAAGACAGACAGGCCGGCACCGGAGGTGGCGCCGCTGCCCATCGGCACCGAACGCATTCTGTTCACCGATGACGAAGAATTGCAGGTCGAACTGGGCCGGGAAATGCTCGCCCGCCTGGGATATCGGGTAACAGGCTTAACCGACTGCCGAAAGGCCCTGGCGCACTTTCGAGATGACCCAACCGCCTTCGATCTTGTCATCACCGACATGACCATGCCCCATATGACCGGAGACGTCCTGGCCGCGGAACTGATCGCCATCCGCCCGGATATCCCGATCATACTTTGTACCGGCTATAGTGAACGGATCACTGAAGAAGACGTACTGGCGGCCGGTATCAAAGGCTTCATCATGAAGCCGGTCGTCATGGAAGAATTGGCCCGCCTGATTCGGAAAGTTCTCGAAGCCTAACCGCAAAGAGTGCCCTTGCGCACAACCGCCACAGCACTTATCTTTTGTGACGCTGCCCTGCAATTGCGGACTCTCTATGCGACCGCTTTCAGGTCCAGCCCTGAATTGCAACTCAACACCTTTGGAAGGAAGCCGCTGTATGGCCCTACTTAAATACCTGTTCACGTCGCTGTTGATTCTGATACCTGCCGCCGGCTGGTGCCTGGACCTCACCTATGATCTCAAAGTCAATATTGACCCGGAAAGCGGGGGATTTTCCGGCACGGGTCTCATCCATGCAAACGAAACGGCCGAATTCAACTTGTCCGTGGCCGGACTGCAAGACGTTCGCATAAACGACCGACCTGTCACCCCTGACGGTCATCAGCGAATCGCTGTCCACCTGGCAAGCGGCAAGAGAGCCCGCATCACATACAAAGCCGTATTCAGAAAAGAAAAATCTGCTCATATATACATCGATCGGGAGCATGTGTTCCTTTCCGGGGGCTGGTACCCACAACCGGATACCCCGGTCCGATATCGTCTGGCGGTTACCCTGCCGGAAAATTTTATGGCGGTGGGGGCATCTGAAACGGTTTCCCGGCAAACGCATTCCGGAAGCACCACCTTTGACTTTCATTTCGACAACCCTTTGGACGGACTCTATCTGGCGGCTTCGTCCCGTTTTGTCGTCCAAAAGGAAACCCACGGCGGCATTGCCATCGAAACGTATTTTTTCAAAGAGGATGCCGCCTTGGCGGACACTTATATCCAATACACGAAAAAGTACCTCGACATGTATACCGCCATGCTTACGCCCTATCCCTTCCGGCGCTTTGCCATCGTGGAAAATATGCTACCCACCGGATACTCCATGCCCACGTTTACCCTTTTAGGGCGGTCGGTAGTGAAGCTGCCGTTTATCGTCCGGACATCTTTGGGGCATGAAATCCTGCATCAATGGTTCGGCAACTCCATATATATCGACTATTCCCAAGGCAACTGGGCCGAAGGATTGACCAACTACCTGGCCGACCACCACTATGCCGCTTTGGAGGGCCGCGGCCCGGCATACCGCAAGCAAATCATGCTCAACTACCAGGCCTATGTAAACGCGGACAATGCCATGCCGGTGAGCCGTTTTACCAGCCGTCACAACCGGGCGGAAGCTGCCATTGGCTATGGCAAATCCGCCATGATCTTCCATATGCTGCGCCGCAAGTATGGGGATGAAGCCTTTTTCACAGCTTTGCGGGAACTGATCCATACCCGCAGCTTTCAGGAGGCCTCCTGGATGGATGTCCGACGGGCCTTCGAAAAAACCACTTCTGAAAACCTGGAAGACTTCTTCGCGCACTGGCTCGATCGCCGGGACATACCAACCATAAACGCAGAAAATGTCAAGCTCACCCTCGATCGGGGCCGGTTGGCCCTGAGCTTTGCGATCGTGCAAAGCGACACCCCCTACCGGCTGGCTCTACCCATAACGGTAAAAACCCCCCGGTCCCAGCATGAGCGGGTAGTGACAATTTCTGAAAGTTCCACCGAGGTGCTCATCCCCCTGGATGCGTCACCGCGGGAGGTGGTTCTCGATGGAGAATATGACATCATGCGTACTGTGCAGCCGGCCGAACGCCCCCCGATTTTAGCCGATATACTGGGCAGCGACAGTGTTTTTGTAGCTGCCGCCGCCCGGCAGCGATCGGTTTACAAGCCCCTGGTGGATGCCCTGGGTATCCCCAAAGCGGCCTGGATCGACCCGGATAGCGTTCATTTCGATCGTCTTAAAACGGCTAATCTGATTATTGCGGGATTCACAAACCCATTGGCCAGCCGCTTTCTGGGTGGCCGTCGGACGCCGCCGGAAGGTGTCCGCCTGGAAATCTATAAAAATCCCTTTGCTCCTGAAAAACGCCTGATGCTTGTACAGGCCGGGAGTGTGGATGAAGCCAGGGCGGTTGTCCGCAAATTACGCCACTATGGTAAGTATTCAACGCTTGCTTTTCAGAATGGACGCAATACAGTCAAGACCACCGCGGGGTCAAACGCAGGCATACCGGTGCTGTCTCAACCGCAACCACTGGTGGTCCAGCCACAAGAAAAGGAAACCCTGGCGGACATTATTCCGGAAATTCGGTCCAAACAAGTGATCTTCGTGGGTGAACAGCACGACCGTTTGGCGCACCACTTGAACCAACTGGCCGTCATCCAGGCCCTGCATACGGTCGGTGACAAAATCGGGGTGGGCATGGAGATGTTTCAGGGGCCCTATCAACCAGTCCTCGATGCGTACATGGCCGGCAGGATCGACGAGCGCGAATTTCTGCGGCAATCGGAATATTATGAACGCTGGCGTTATGATTATCACCTTTATAAACCGATCATAGATTACCTGAAGGCCAACCAAATCCCCCTGGTAGGGCTCAATGTTTCCGGCGAGATATCCCGTCAGACCGGCCGAGAGGGCCTGGACAGCCTGTCGGCCGAGCAGCGGCGCCAAGTCCCCGCGCATCTAGATTTTAGCGACGACCGATACCGCGAAGATCTCAAGCAGGTTTTCAATCTGCACGGCAGTGAAACCGGCCTGAACGAATTCAACTATTTCTACCAGGCCCAAACGCTCTGGGACGAGGCCATGGCTTCCCGGGCCGCCGCCTGGATGGAGGCCAACCCGGACCACAAACTGGTGGTCCTGGCCGGTAACGGTCACCTGCGTTACAAATATGGTATCCCGCAAAGATTGTTTCGGCGTGTCGCCCAACCGTATGCCGTAATCGTACAGGATGAAGACATCGAAGCGGGCATTGCCGACTACGTCCTGTTCACCACACCGATCGAAGGCGTCAAGTCACCGAAACTCGGTATCATGGTAACAGAACAAGGGGGTACGTTGGCCGTAAAAAGCGCCATCGAACATGGTCCGGCCGGAAAGGCCGGCTTGGCCGCCGGAGACATTATAACCGCCGTGGCCGGCCACCCGATCAAAACCCTGGCGGATCTGAAAATTGCCCTGTTTTACACGAAACACGGAGACCGTGTTCAGGTAGACATCAACCGGGATGGCGCTTTGCTGGTAAAAGAAGTGTTACTAAAAGCTCGTCCGAAGCATATTTCCCTGCCCAATAGATAGAGGCTATCTGCAAAATAGGATATTGATTCCCCACTAAAAGCACGCAGGGTCTGCGACAATTCAAGGCGGCCGCGAGGTTCCCCCGCGTTGCGGGACTGCCCGCCTGGTCAATTCCGCAAATGTGGGTCGCAACCAGAGGTGCCAGCGAAGCCAATGCCCATCGTGGTGAATACGCAAGTACCTCGAGGATAGCGCTTCGCTTCACTTCGTGCCGAAACCGAGCGCCCAACGCCGAGATTGGGTTAAAAGACATTTTCAAGATAGCCGCTTGTGTTCTCTATAAGGAACATCCAGCCGCTGCATCCACCGACGCTGATTTGTACCTAAAACCAGACTTGACCACAAGCAGGTACCCCTGCTAAAATTCAAGCCGTCTTAGATGTGTTCATCTTGCATCCGCTTTATTTATGTCACGTTACCCGTATTCCGACGTGCACAGCACTACTCCGCAAAATAAAGAGCCCGACTCGACCGGCGGTAACAGGTCGTTTTTCGACGCTCATTTTGACTTTCTGACTTGGAACTAAGCTGAACATCCCGGCGAACCGCCAGGTTCCCCGATATAGGGTTTTTGTCTTTTTCATCTAGAAACTTGTGCTTGCCTGGAAATTTAACGTTTCGTTTACATGCAAAGGAGGCTCAAAATGAAAAGCTGCAAACTCTTGTTGGTGTTGTTGGCAGTCGGCCTGCTGGTTTTTGCAAGCAGCCCAGTGCTGGCCGCAAAACCGATTATAATTGGCAGTCCACTGTCGACTGCATTTTTGTATGGCTGGGATGCGGAAAGGGGCATCCGCCTGGCCATCGAGGAAATCAATGCCGCCGGAGGCGTCAACGTAGGTGGCACCAAACGGCCCTTTGCGGTGGAAGTGATCGACACCCGCGATCTTGAGCCGGGTGTGCCGGTCAGTGAAGCGCTCCTGGCAGTGGAAAAACTTATTTTGGACAAAGAGGCCGATTTCATCGTCGGAGGACCGGTGCGCTCGGAAGCCGCCCTGGCAGCCATGCCCCTTTTATCCAAATATAAAAAAGTTTCCATCGTCACCACCGGCGTACTGACGCCCAAATACCACGCCATGGTGGCCCAGCAGTACGATAAGTTCAAATATTGCTTCCGCATTCACGGTGAAGCCAAACAACTGGTCGGGGAAATGTTTGCCAACTTTGGTGCCCTGAAGGAGAAACATGGCTTCAACAACCTGTTCATCATCGCCCAGGATGTTTCCCATGCCCGCGGGGCCGCCAAAGTCATGCAGAAAGTGGCCACGAAAAAGGGCTGGAATGTAACCGGTGTTGAAATCTACCCCACCGGCGCCACCGACTTTTCCATAGGTCTTTTAAAGGCCAAACGTACCAAGAGCGAAATCATCAATATCTGGATGGACATGCCGGAAAGCGCCATCTTGCTCAAGCAGTGGTACGAGATGAAGATCCCGGCCCTGCCCTTCGGCTCCACCCTGGCCGCGGCCGAGCAGCCCGGCTTCTGGAAAGCCACCAACGGTAAAGGCGCTTATACCCTCTGCAACGTTGTGAATGCGGGGAATGCACCGTCCGAGGCCACCGAGTGGACCATGAAATTCTACAATGCCTACACCAAGCGCTGGGGGGTGGAGCCTGAAGGCCTGGGCACCTCCAGCAGCTACATGGCGGTGCAGGTCTTGAAAGATGCCATTGAGCGGGCCGGGAGCCTGGATTCCGACAAGGTGGTTGCCGAACTGGAGAAAACAGACGTCATGGGTGTCTATGGCCGGTTGCGTTTCGATCCCAAGAGCCACCAGGTTATCCCGGCTGCCGATCCCAAAGACGGTGCCGTGGGCAGTATCCTGCAGTGGCAGGACGGCAAGCGGGTGGTGGTCTATCCGGCCAGCATCGCCAAGGGCGAGATTCTGCTGCCGCCCTGGATGAAGAAGTAAAAACACCAAAAGGAGTAGAGCGACCTCGCCCGCACCCAGGTCGCTTTACTCCAACGAGTAACCACAAAAGTGTCGGCATCGATCATATTTACAACAGACGGATTTGCAGGCCGAGTTCGATTCCGATCCCGATAGCGATTTCGATTACGGAAAGGCCCAATGGAAATACTTGTATACGGCACTATCAATAGTGTCACCCTGGCCCTGTACGCCCTGGGATTCGCCCTTGTCTACGGCATCAGCCGCCTGCCGAATTTTGCCCATGGCGCCTTGTACGTGCTCAGCGGGTTCATCACCTGGAGTGTCATCAATACGTTGGGGCTGCCCTACCTGGTAGGCATCATCATCTCCCTGATCATCACCGCTTTGATCGGCGCCCTGATATATCAGTTTTTCCTGATCCGCATCAGGGGCATGGAAATCTCCGAAATCATCGCGTCTTATGCCGTCGCCCTGGCGATCCTGGAAGGGCTGCGCTGGGGCGGATTCAAAGGCATGACCTACACCCTGCCCTCGTTTATCGATGGCAGTACGACTATTTTCGGTGTCCTGGTGGATTATCAGCGCCTGGTGGTAGTGGCTGTCGGGGTGGTGCTGGTCGCCCTCTTGTGGGCCTTTACCCATTACACCCGGATCGGCCTGGCCCTGCGGGGTATGGCCCAGGATGAACGGGCCGCCCTTATGTTGGGCGTGGACTCGGACATCATGGCCGTGGTCGCCATGGGCTTGGGGTCCATGCTGGCAGCCTTTGCAGCCATCCTGTTGCTGCCGCTGGGCAATATCGTGGTCGAGTCCGGCTACAACGTCCTTATCCTGGCCATCGCGGTGTGCATCGTTGGCGGCATCGGCAGTTGGGCCGGGGCCGTACTGGCAGCGTTTCTGATTGGTTTCGCCCAGATCTTGACCGTGGTGTACCTGGGCTCCCACTACCAGATGATGGTTGCCCTGCTGGCCATCATCCTCACACTGATTCTAAAACCGTCGGGCCTGTTTGGACAACAGAAGGAACTGGAGGAAAGAGTTTGAACACTGCGAGCCCCAAACACCGCAAGGAAAGAATCGACCGCGGCATCAAGATTCGCTCGGACGGGCTTTACGCCCTGATGTCCTGGCGTGAAATGGCCTACCTGATCATACCGCGCACGGTCCTGATCGGCGGATTGCTGCTGCTGCCGCTGGTACTGCCGGGCATGTACTGGCCGCGCGTCATCACCATTACCTGCATTTATGCCCTGCTTGCCCTGGGATTTGATTTTTTGGCCCACTACGTGGGGCTGGTATGCCTGGGCGGAGCCTTTTTCGTAGGGGTCGGCGGTTACCTGGCCGCGATCTTGAATACGTCGTTCGGCCTGCCCCCCCTGTTGACCGTGCCGCTGGCCACGGTGCTGGGGGCCGGCATCTGCACCCTGCTGCTGTTTCCCTGCCTGCCGCTGCGCGGCGTCTACTTTGCCATCGTGAGTCTCATGTATCCCTTGTTCGCCGCGCGGGTCATCGAAGCTTTCGACATCTTCGGGGGTACGGACGGCATCCTGGGCATCGAGGGTTTTAGCAACCGCTGGGTCGAGCAGTATTTTGTCATCGGTATCATGCTTGTATTTCTCTTCGCGCTGCGGCGACTGGTCAATACCGACCTCGGCCTGGTGCTGCGCGGTGTCAAGGACAACGACCAGGCCATCCGGGCCTCGGGCATGAACATCACCCGTTTCAAGACCATCGCCGTTTTTATCGCCGCTGCGCTGGGCTGCCTGGGCGGCGCCTGCCTGGTCCACATTTACATGTGGTCCGGTATCTCACAGTTTGCCCTGGACTTCTCCATCCTGCCCATCGCCGCCACGGTCATCGGCGGCAGCGCCACCCTGGTGGGCCCGGTGTTGGGCTGCCTGATCCTGGTGCCGGTATCGGAACTGTTACGGGATTTCGGTACCCTGCGGATTGTTTTCTATTCCCTGATCCTGCTGGCCTTTGTCGTGTTCCGCAGTGAGGGGTTGATGGTCTATGGCCAGCGTAAATATCATCAGTTTGAAAGGTGGACCAAGATATGACCGGCGAACCGATCCTCCAGGTAAAAGAAGTAACCAAAACCTTCGGCGGCATCATCGCCCTCAACAGGGTCAGTTTCGAAGTCGGCGAAGGTGAGATTCTCGGCATCATCGGACCGAACGGCTCCGGCAAAACTACGGTAGTCAACTGCATTACCGGATTTATCAAAGCCTCCTCGGGCAGGGTCTATTTTCGGGGCCGGAACATCACCGGCAAACCGCCGCACACAATCGCCGACATGGGGGTCACCCGGACGTTCCAAATCATGCGGCCGTACTACAGCCTGCCGGCCTATAAAAACCTGGTGATTCCGCTATTCTCTCCTCGGGCCCGGCGGACCGGAGGCTGGCGCGGCGGCGGCAAGATGGGGGATCGCAATACCGTCAGCATCGATATCCTGGAGGAAATCGGTTTCGAACGCGACTCGTATGTGCCCTACAAGACAACAGCCACGCTGCCCACCGGCTATCTTAAACGCCTGGAACTGGCCCGGTGCCTGGCCCTGAAGCCTGAAATCATCATCTGCGACGAGGTCTTTTCCGGCCTCAGTATGAGCGAGATCGCCAGTATGGTCCCGCTGATTGAGCGGCTCCAAATGGACGGCATCACCCTGATCATGATCGAGCACCGGCTGCGGGAGCTGTTTCGCGTCGCCAACCGGGTTATGGTGCTCAATTTCGGCGAAAAGCTGGTGGAGGGCAACGCCGCAGAGGTCATGGCCGATCCCCGGGTGCGGGAAGCCTACTTCGGATCGGAAGAGGTCAAGGAGGTCATGGATCATGCTTGAAGCAAGCGGGCTGATGGTTTTTTACGAAAATATGCTGGCCCTGAACAATGTGAGCATCCGCTGCAGCGAAAACCAGATTGTCGGTGTCTTCGGCGCCAACAGCGCGGGCAAATCGACCCTCATGTATGCCCTGTCCGGTATCATGCTCGACATCCGCAAAAAAGAAGAAATGGCCGGCGGAGAGCGGATCACCCTGTCCGGCAACATCCGCTATAAAGGACAGGCTATTGAACATGTAAAACCCAGTCGGCGGGCGCGCATGGGCATCGTGCTCTGCCCGGAGCGCCGGCGGATCTTCAAAGAGAGTTCGGTCCTGGAAAACCTGAAGATCGGCGGCTACCTGGCCACCAAGGTCCAGGCCAAAGAAACCCTGGACTATATCTTCACGATATTTCCGGCCCTTTACAAGCTGCGCTCGCGCCTCGGCGGCTTCCTCAGCGGCGGCGAACAGCAGATGCTGGCCATCGGCCGGGCCCTGATGGCACAGCCGGAAATATTGCTGCTCGACGAACCGCTGTTGGGTCTGAGCCCCCTGATGCAGGCCCTTTTAATGCGGGCTACCCGGGAAATTTACGATAAGCGCAAGATCGCCATCATTGTCACCGAGCAGTACGCCCGCCCGGTATTTCCTATCGTGGATTATGCCTTTATTCTCGAAAACGGCTCCGCCGTCCTGGAAGGCACCCATAAAGAATTGATGGACAACCCTGATGTACGCGCCGCTTATTTTGGTGTTGAATAAGGAGTCTGAGTGAGCATGGAACCAAGCACCGTTGATCTTTCTACGGAATTGACCTTTACCCGGTTCGACCGGATGAGCGAAACGTACCCGGAACGTCCGGCTGTAATCTATCTCGGGGAACGATTCTCCTATCGCCGCCTGCGTGAATTGAGCGAACGCTTTGCCGGAGGCCTTTCGGCGCTCGGCGTCGGCCAGGGCGACCGGGTCATGGTCTATATCGCCAACTCAGTCCAGTGGGTGATCGCTTTTCTGGGCATCCAGAAAATCGGGGCCGTGATTGTTCCGGTGGCACCGATTTATACATCCCATGAAATCATTTATATGATAAAAGATGCGGATGTGAAGACCATCGTCTGTGCCGACACCAATTTCTGTTACGTCCAGGAAGCGCTCGATCAGACCGACCTCGCCCACGTCGTCGTCACCAACCTGATCGACCTGCTGCCCGGATGGAAAAAATTGCTGGGGTTTCTCTTCGACCGGATACCAACCGGAAAAGTCGCCAAAAACAGCCGAATCCACAAATTTATACAACTGCTGGACACCACGCCTTTTAAAGAGGCGGTCTCGCTCGACCCGGCCAAGGATCTGGCCTACATCCTCTACACCGGAGGTACCACGGGCTTTCCCAAGGGCGTCCCGGGATCTCACATTGGCATGACCTCCTACGTCAACGACGTCACCGAAGATATTGCCGGCGAACACCTTTACGAGGGACGGGATACCTACATTGCCATCAATCCGCTGTTTCATATCATGGCCCTCGGGTTTTTTATGTCTATCGGGCTGAACAAGGGCAATACCACGGTCCTGATGCCCACCCCCCATGTGGATGCCATTTTGGAAACCATTGCCCGCTACAAGATCCGTTGGCTGCTGGGCGTCCCGGCCCTGTACCGCATGCTTCTGGAAAACGACCGCCTGGACCGCTACGATCTGAGCTCCGTGCAATACTGCTATTGCGGCGGCGACGTGCTGCCCGCGGAGGTCAAGGAGCGCTGGCGCGCCCACTGCGGTATCCCCATCTATCAGGTCTATGGTTCCACCGAAGTCGGCCATGTCACCTACAGCAAAATCGGCATCGAGCCCAGCCCCCGCGCAATCGGTTTCCCCCTCAAAAGCCGCGAGTGCCGCATCGTCGACCCGGTCACCCTGGAACAGGTTCCCATCGGAGACAGCGGAGAGCTGCTGGTCACCTCCCCTTACACGTTGAAGGCATACCTGAAAAAACCAGAGGAGACGGAGAAGGCCTACGTTGAGCTCGATGGCCGTACCTGGTGCCGGATGGGAGATTTCGTCAGCGCCGAGCCCACCGGCGAACTCATCTACGTAGAGCGTTCGGCGGACATCATTAAACATAAAGCTTTTCGTGTATCGGCCTCTGAAGTGGAAGCCACCCTCCAGGATCACCCGACCGTCATCGGGGCCTGCGTAGTCGGGGTCCCGGACCCGAAAGTGGGTGAACGCATCAAGGCCATCGTGGTGCTCAAGGAAGATGCCCGCGGCGTCGGCGGTACCGAGTTGATCCGTTTCTGCCAGGAACGCTTGGCCCCCTATAAGGTACCTTCCTACATTGAGTTCCGGGATATGCTCCCCAAGTCGAAAGTCGGCAAGCTGCTACGCCGGGAAGTCCGCGACGACGAGGCCCGCCGGACTTCGAAAGACAAGAAACTGTTTTCCTGATAAGGAGAGGACCATGGATCTATTCGCAGCAATTGAAGGCCGGCGCAGCTGCCGGGAATTCGCACCGGAGGTCGTGGATGCGGCCAAAATCAAACGTATTTTGGAAGCCGCCGCCTGGGCCCCCTCACCACTCAATACCCAGCCCTGGAAATTCATCGTCATAACCTCGCAGGAGAAAAAAGACGCGATCCTGGCCGAGGCCGAAAGATGCAAAGCCTGGGCCATCGAACAAAGCGGCTGGAATTGGCTGCATTCCTATGGCCTTGATTTTCTGAAGCAGGCCCCCGTAGTTATCGCCGTGGTGGGCGATCCTCAGAAAACCGGTGTCGACATGTTTCAAACCGAAGGTAGCGTCGGGTATAAACTGGCCTGTGCCGCCGCCATCCAGAACATGCTCCTGACCGCCCAGGCCCTTGACCTGGGCAGTCTCTGGTTTACCTTTTTTGACAGGGGCGAACTGCGTAAAATTCTGGATATCCCGGAAGACAAGACCCCGATCTCACTAGTCTGCATCGGCAAACCGGCTCAAAAGCCGGCTGCGGTGCCGCGCAAACCGGTTGAGAAACTGACTTCGTATATAAAGTAAGGTAAAGCCAACATTATGGTTCTGCAGGGCTTTACCCACGTAAAGTGATCTTATAATAGAATCGCAAGACAATCAGGCGGATTTCCGCCACTTTTGTCATCCCGGTGAAAGAGGCTGTGTCACAATGTTCAATTTGGCTTCAGGTCAAAGAAGATAAAAATTTCAACCGCAGGAATACATTGAGTATTTTGAGGATTGTAGTTTTTATCTGACGCCGAGATGGGGCCAAAGGGGGCATTATGACACAGCCTCGAAAGCCGGGATCCAATTTACTGGCATGGACCCTATGGATGCCGGCCTACGCCGGCATGACGGCTGAAACTCATCGGCAAAGATATAGCTCAATTAAGATTCAATTTTGCCGAATGCCCGATATTTCAGGCCGATCAATGAGAGAGAAGGCAAAATGAGCACGAATGTACTGGACGGCAAACGCATCCTGGCTGTCGACGATGAACCGGATGTCCTCGATACCCTGGAGGACCTCTTGGATGACCACCCCGGGCTGATTTTTGACCGGGCCACGGATTACGAGACCGGCTACCATCTGCTCAGATCCTGGACTTACGATGCCGTCATTCTCGATATCATGGGCGTCCGGGGATTCGATCTGCTCAACGCTTCGGTCCACCTGGGGTTTCCGACGGTTATGCTCACCGCCCATGCCTTTTCGGCCGAGGCCCTGCAGCAATCCATCGAAATGGGGGCCCGGGCCTATATCCCCAAAGAGAACATGCTCGATATTGCCGATTTTCTGGAAGACGTCCTGACCCTGGAACACGGCTCGGGCCTCAAGCGCATGTTCCAGCGACTGGGCGGCGCCTTCGATAAACGTTTCGGATCCCGCTGGATGGAAGATAAAAAAACCTTCTGGGAGCAGGTAACTTCAGGCACTTATAAGCCCGGACCCGTGATTTTGAAGGAATAGGTTGCTTGGGTAGAAGACTGAAGGCTGAATGAAAACCATGAAGTCAGATGTCGGCGGCCGGCTCAATCCAGGTGTCCGGAATCAAACGACAGGGGTCCAGGCTTCACCCAAGGCTACGTCCGGCAGGCAGTAAGTTTCCCTCCCCTGACGGGAGGGATTAAGGGAGGGGGAAGCTTCGCTATTTCTGCCTATGGGAATAAAATCATTTTAACCATTATTTAAAGCCTGTCTGGATTAAAAGGCTCCTTATCGATCTTCAAGGCACCTACAAACCCGGACCGGCTATTTTGAAAAATGAAATCATCACACGGTGCTTGTTATGCCAGGTTGCCTGCGCTGGAACAAATCGGTATTCACAAAAGCATCCGGGTGGATCGTATTGCTGCTCTGGCTATACCCGGGATTGGGGGCCGGACTTGCGGGGCAACCTATGAACAACGGACATGACAATCACCTGATTGCCCTGCCCACCCCGGATACCCGTGGTACCCAACCCCTTGAAACCACCCTCTCTAAGCGGCGTTCGATTCGCAAGTATAAAGATTCGGCGTTGACGCTGCCCGAGGTATCCCAGCTATTGTGGGCCGCCCAGGGTATTACCAGCAAACGCGGATTCAGGACCGCCCCCTCGGCCGGAGCACTGTATCCCCTCGAGCTCTATATCGCCGTCGGTCAGGTTCAGGGCCTGGAGGCCGGTATCTTCCGTTATCTCCCCCACAAGCATGCGCTGGAATCGATTGAAAAAGGCGACCAGCGCGCTGCCCTGGCCCGAGCCGCTCTCGGTCAACAGCCTGTCAGGCAGGCGCCGGCTGTTTTCATCTTTGCCGCGGAACCAGGCAGGACTGCCGTCAAGTATGGCCGCCGCAGCGTTCGCTATGTTCTGCAGGAAGTCGGCCACGCCGCCCAGAATATCTGCCTGCAGGCCGTCGCCCTAGAGCTTGGGTCCGTGGTCATCGGGGCATTTTCAGATGCAGATGTTGCCCGGATCCTGAAGCTCAAAGATGATGAGATGCCGCTTTGCCTGGTTCCAGTCGGCCGGTAGGTTGCAGAAGTCAGAGATCGGCCAAAATCAGGAGTCTGGAATTAGAATTCAGATGTCCAGGCTTCGCTCAAGGCTGCGCCCGGCAGGCAGGCAAAGTTTCCCTCCCCTGGCGGGAGGGATTAAGGGAGGGGGATGTTTGATAAATCTGTTTGGTGTAAATCTAAACCCAAGCATCAAACTATCCTCTAAAACCTCTCCGGGCTAAACGGCCCCGGATCAATCTCCGGCTGTACGCCTCGCACCAAATCCGCCACTAGCCTCCCCGTGCCCGGGGCCATAGAAATTCCCAGCATGCCGTGGCCGGTGGCCAGGACCAGGTTGGCGTGGTTGCGCGGCCGGCCGATAATAGGCAAATCGTCATAGCTCATGGGGCGCAGGTCGCTGCGCTCTTCAAGCAGGGGCTCACCGAACGGCTCCTTCAGGTATCGGGCTGCGGATTTTTTAATGCGTGCAATTCTTTTCCGGTTAATGGATAAACCGTAACCGGAAAACTCCATCGTCCCGCCCAGCCGGTAGACATCCTTCCAGGGGGTGGCGACGACATTGGTTTCGAACATATAACAGGGGATCTGTAGACAAACCGCCGGCCGCGGCATGGTCAGGGTATAGCCTTTGCCCGGCTGGACCGGGATGCGTGTCTTAAGGCTCCGGGCAAACTGCCGGCTCCAGGCACCCAGAGCCAACACATACCGGTCGGCCGTGAATTCGCCCCGCGAGGTTACCACGCTACGAACCGCACGCGTATCCCACACCAACTTCTCGATACAGCAGTCTTCCTCCAGGTCCACGTCCATCCGCTCCAGAGCCGCGCACCAAGCCGCCACCAAACGCTCCGGTCGCAGGTGGAAATCGTCCGGGTGATGCCAGGCCCCGTATAGGTCTTCCCTAAGGGCCGGTTCCAGTTTTGCCAGGGCCGCTCCGCGATAGGGCTTAGCTTCCAGCCCATAGGGCTTCAAGAGCGCATTGGTCCGGCCGTAGCGCTGCATCCCATTGCGGGTGCGGCAGACCATCAGCACCCCGTTTTGCTCGCGGCCACCATCTATCTCACCACTGTCGAACAGGCTGTCGTAAAGCGCGGCTGAATATCTCAAAATGGTTTCCCGAGCGGCCACCGCATGTTCAAGATGGCTCCGGGTGCATTTTAAGACAAACCCCAAGAGCCACCGCACTTTTTCAAGATCCAACTCCGGTTTGATGTAAAGGGGCGATTTCCCCACCAGCATCCGGGCCAGTTCGTGGGTGACGGCGCCCGGTGCGCACAACGGCGGCAGATCGCTGGTAAACACGAAGCCGCAGTTTCCGGAAGACGCTCCGGCGCCTATCTTGTCCCGCTCGATGACCCGCACCCGCACTCCGGCCAGGGCCAGGTAATAGGCGCTGGCCAGCCCGATTATCCCACCGCCCAGGATTAAAACATCACTATGCCTATCGTTTGCCATCTACCTACACGTTCCTTTCAATCGTCACGCAAGCACTTCGAACATCCAAACAGACCTGAACATAATCGAATTGTGCAGTTATGTCCATTCGTCATGGCCGTCACCTCGGTGAAAGCCGATGTAAAGCGATATACGCCAACATGCCTCTAACGAAACACCGGTTTTCGCCAGCGTGATGCAAAATTCAGGCTTTAAAATCAAGTCTCATTAAACAATATTTTACCATTGTTAACAGCACCAGGAACGGTATTGCACTGAACCTCAATATTGGCTATTAAAAGATGCTTGATGAATAATCCCGCATGATGTGATTCGCAACTTCGCGGGTCGTAGCAGTGTAGGTCTAAATGCCTTAAGCTCCTGTAATTATGAGTTTTCGCCTTTCACCTAACACTTAAAACGTAACACCTAAAACAATGATTTGGATTTTCCCATGAGCCAACTGTATGTTATTTCCGCTGTCGGCAAGGATAAACCCGGTCTGGTCTACTGTGTCTCCAACGTCCTGGCCGAGCTCGGCATCAACATTGTGGATGTGGACGCCCGTTCGGTAAGAGGGCACTTTTCCTTGTTCATCGTCATCGATCTGAGCACCTCGGACTACGGGTTCGAAAAAATGTATACCAGCCTGAAACCCCTGGAGTCGAATTTCAATCTGGGCCTCAACATCGAACCATATGACGCCGGCCGTCGCAAAGCCGAGAAGCGCATGATGGTTCTGACGGTCATGGGTCAGGACCGGCCGGGAATCGTAGCCGGCGTTTCCGGCATCCTGGCGGAGATAGATATCAACATCGAGACTATCCGGATGATCGCCCGCGGCGATTACATCGCCATGGAACTGAGCGTGGACGCGTCCGAAGTGCCGGATATGTCCGTCGCCCGCAAAACCCTTTATAACTTTTCGGAAGAGACCGGGTTGGATGTCTCCCTGCGAGACCACGACGTCTTCGAAAAGCCCAAGCGAGTCGTGATTTTTGATTGTGACAGCACTATCATTCAAGAAGAAGTTATTGACGAACTGGCCAAGGCGGCCGGCGTCAGTAAGCGGGTAAAAGAGATGACCGACCGTGCCATGCAGGGCGAGCTGGATTTTGAAGCCGCCCTCAAGGAGAGGGTCAGCCTGCTCAAGGGCCTGACCGCGGAACAACTTGAACTGCTTTCCGGGAATATCAATCTAACGGCCGGCGCCGAAGAATTAATCGCCACACTGCATTTCATGGGGTACAAGGTCGGGGTCATATCCGGCGGGTTCACGTTCTTCACCGATTATCTAAAGAAAAAACTCAATCTGGATTACGTATTCGCCAACGAACTGGAAATCGACAATGGCGTGGTCACCGGCCAGATAAAAGGCGAGATTATCGATGCAAACCGCAAGGGCGAAATCATCCGCAAAATTGCAAACAGCGAGGGTATTTCCGTCGACCAGGTCGTTGCCGTGGGAGACGGCGCCAACGACCGTTTCATGCTCGAAAACTCAGGCCTAGCGATCGCGTTCAATCCTAAAGAGATCTTGAAAGAGTACAGCGATGGCATGATCAATAGTGACAATATTTCGGGACTGCTTCACTTTTTAGGTATTCCCGAGTTGAACAAATGATGCTATTTAATAACCCGCCGTTGATTTTTAACAGATACGAGAGCAGTCCGTTTTAAGTTTTAAGTGTTAGGTTTTAAGTCTCTAAAGCGGTTTCAACCAGTCTTAACACTTAACACATAAGACCTAACACTGATTTCTATGGAGATCTGAAGAAATGAAAAACATTGACTACATGTCCGTTGCAGACGAAGCCATGGCCAAAATTAAACAGGGTGTGTTCCTGACGGTCAAGGCTGGCGATCGGCTCAACACGATGACGATCGGCTGGGCCACCATCGGCTATTGCTGGCAAAAACCCATTTTCATGATAATGGTCCGCAACTCACGGTACACCTATTCCATCATCGAGGACGCCGATGACTTTACGGTTTCCATCCCGGCCCTGAATATGAAAAACGCGGTCATGTATTGCGGTACGCAGTCCGGCAGGGATGTAGACAAGTTCAAAGAACTCGGTATGGAAACCAAAGCAGCCCAGCAGACCTATTCGCCGATCATTGATTTGCCCGGCCTGCACTTCGAGTGCCGCATTGTGCATAAGAGCGCCATGGATCCCCAATTCTTAGTTGAAAGCTACCAACACTTCTACCCGGAAAAGGATTATCATACGATGTACTTCGGAGAGATACTGGGATGTTATGAGGTTTAGCTAACCTTCAGTGGGTGGTTTACTATTACGCAGCTTTTTACACGTAGTAAAGCGCTTCTGACTTCCGAGCTCAGACCTCTGAACTCAGGGTTTTTCCTACAGCCTATTTACCCGGTGGGAATTGGGCCAATATCTTCTCAACCAGCTCGTTGTAGATTTTTTCTGTTTTCTCGGGCTTGGGGTGCCTCGGCAGGTAGCGGGTCCCCTGGCCGCGCCACAAAAGGTTGCCCTGGTTATCGGTCAGATCGATAACCAGCAACCCCTCGTCATATTGGGACACATGGTGGCCGGTGCCGACGGCTACCCCACCGTGCCGGCCATAGGTGCCCACGCCGAAGCCAACGGTACCGCTTACATCGTCGTAGCGGAGTGTCCGGCTGATAGAATACTGGTAGGCCACCTGGAAATCACCCCGGCCCGTCGGTTCCGCCTGATAGCCCTTTTCCTGCAAAACACGATCAATTGCCCGGCGGATGCGTTCATTGAGCAGGGGGTTGTCCACGCGAACATCACCGGTTGTGGTCTGCTGGGCAGTTAGCCACCGGTAGCTTTTCAAAACCGGCAGGGGTTTGGCCAGATTATAATCCTGGCTCACCCTGACACTCGAACAGGCGACAATCGTGCTGATTAGCAGCAGCAAAGCTATCAGGTATGATCTTGTCATGGCCTCAACCTACAATTCGACCAGAGGTGAGAGGCGTTTCTGACTTCCGGTATCAGACCTCCGATCTCTTGATTTTACACCTTCAGCCTTCTACTTTAAACCTTCCACCTAATAAGCACAAGCCCGTATCCCCGCTTACTGCTCCATAACTACCGTAAAACCTGCCTTCTGCCAAGCTTCAATGCCACCTTTGAGGTACCAGAGCCTCTCGGGTTTGTATAAGAAGTTCTTGAGGAACCTGGTTGCAACGGGCGCTTGTTTCCCTCTGATATCGTAGAGTACCAGCGTTTTGTATCTGGGCAGCTCACTCATCAGTTTATTCAGACGATACAAAGGATAATCTATTGTAAAAGCATCGATGCGCCCGAACTTCTGAATTGAAACCAGAGCCCGAATATCGACCAAAATGGTATCCTGGTCTGAAGAGAGCATGCTGTTCAGGGTTTTAGGATCGACACCCGATTTACACTTCTCATTTAGAAAGGGAAGTTGAACCTGGACATCTTTGCCCGCTTTCTTCCAGCCCTTGAGACCGTCGCGATACCAGTAAACATTACTGTAACCCAGCTCGACTGCCGCCCCGGCAGCCTGTTTGGATTTCACTCAACCGGGCCCGTGACAGTAGAACACAATCGGGTGATCCCATTTTTTAGGCATTCCATAGAAATTCTTAACCAATTCGCAGGGAATGCAATCCGAATTGGGAATGTGTCCGGCACCAAACTCAATCGGGCTGAGACTGAACGCTAAAATTGGCTTGTTGGGTGAGGCCAACATTTGGCTCAACTGGTCCGTGTTAATTATCCGGTAGGCGGCCTGGGCTGAGTTGAAACCAAATGTCAGAAACAGGCCAATCGCCAGGGCGACCATACAAGATCGCAACGTTGTTTTCATTTCCTCCTCCTTGTCATGATATAAGTTCCCCTATTTATGAAATTCTGCTCGGTTCTAATATCGCCGGGTGGTTGGGAAACTTTAATGAACACTCTGGCAGGCTGATCTAAGCATCCAAAATCAGATGGAAATCCTGGATTTCAAACCAACCTCCGGCCAATAGTGTTCCTGAACTGCCGGCTGTGAAGGGCAAGCTTTCGGGCCCAGCGCCTGACAGCAGGTATCCGGCATCAGACCTCTGGTTTACCTTCAGCCTGCTACCTTAAACCTTCTACCTGCCAGGCGCAGCCTGGCCCAGCATCTCCCGCGCGTGCTCCAAAGTCGTCTGGCTGATCTTGACACCGCCAAGCATCCGGGCCAGTTCCTGAACGCGCTGCTCTGGATTCAGGGGTTCGATGTGGGTCAGGGTCCGCTTGTTTTTGACCTTTTTATATATGAGAAAGTGGTTGTCGCCGAAACGGGCGATCTGGGGCAGGTGGGTGATGCAAATGACCTGGCATTTACCGGCCAGTTCGGACAGCTTCTTGCCGACCACTTCGGCCACGCCGCCGCCGATACCGGCATCGACCTCGTCGAACACCACGGTTTCCACCGCCTCGGTGCCGGCCAGAATAACCTTGAGGGCCAGGACGACCCGGGAGAGTTCCCCGCCGGAAGCAATCTTGGAAAGGGGTTTGAGGTCCTCGCCCACGTTGGGTGCAATGAGAACCGCGACGGAATCGATCCCGGGTTCCGTCAGCAGGCAATCCCGATAGGTCAGACTTTCATCTGCCTTTTCATCCGGCGCCAGCCGATCCACCACCACCTTGAAGCGGGTCCCTTTCATTTCGAGCCCGGCCAATTCGGCAGCCACCAGCTTGGAGAGCCGCACACCGGCTTTCCGGCGCTTTTCGGAAAGTTTCATTGCCAGGCCGCCGACCTCGCGATTCAAGGCGGCTAATTCCGCCCGGGTCTTGTTTACAGCGCCGGACAGGCTTTCTATTTCGGTCAGTTTACCGTCGATGGCGTCTCGAAATGCAAGGACGCCAGCGAGCGAGCCGCCGTATTTTTTCTTCAGGCGGCTGAGTTCATCCAATCTTTCTTCCACTTCTTCCAAGCGCTTGTCATCCACTTCAATGGTGCCGAGATAGGAGCGCAATTCCTGGACCACGTCTTCCACCTGGAAAACCGCTTCGGACAGCTCCTTGGCCCGCTGGGCCAGAACCGGATCGATATCACCAGCCTTCTCCAGGTCAGACCGGGTCGCGGATAGCCGTTCCACGGCCGCGCCATCAGTGCTATAAAGCATCTCCACACTTTTAAAGACTGTCCCGTAGAGGGTTTCCGCATACTTGAGCCGCTTGCGTTCCACCTCCAGCGCTTCATCCTCGCCGGGGCTTACTGCGGCCGCGTCGATTTCGTGTTGCTGGAAGGCGAGCAACTCGCGCTGTTCGGCACTGCGTTTCTCACGGGCCTTGAGCCGCTTTAATTCTTTGATCAGATCGTGGATCCGGCGGACCCCCTGGGTGACCATGTCGCGCTGGCCGGCGAGCTTTCCAAACCGGTCCAGGATCCCCAACTGTTCTTCTTCCTTGAGGAGCACCTGGTGGGCGTGCTGCCCGGAAATACTGGCCAAGCTGCGGGTGACTGCCCCCAGGGCCTGCATGGTGGCCAGGCGACCATTTATATAGACCCGGTGGCGGTCAACGGCGGATATGACCCTTCTGATGATCAGCCCATCCTCGGACCCGTAGCCCTGGTCCGCAAGTATGCGGCCCACCTTACTTTTAGCCGGAATGGCAAACAGCGCCTCAAGCTCAGCGCAGTCGGCTCCGGTACGCACCATTTTCGAAGACGCCCGGCTACCCAGAATTAGATTGACGGCATTGATGATGATGGATTTGCCGGCCCCGGTTTCACCTGAGAGGATGGTGAACCCCCCATTGAATTGCATACTGAGGTCATCGATGATGGCAAAATTTTTTATGGAAAGTTCGAGGAGCATGGAGCTGAAATTTGCACAATTTCCGTGTGAGGTCAATAGAGTGGCCGGTGGAAATAAGTAGCGACAAGCTACGCGGGGTCGAGGGTCCGCGGAAAAGGCCTAAACCTTTCAAACCATTATATCAAAAAAGAGAGAGGACTTTACCGGTTTTGGGTGGCCTTAACCCTTGCCCCCTCGACTCCTTTAATTCTTGGACCCTTTAAAAGTTCTTTTGTGCAGCCGCGATGTTATCTACCTCCCCCATCACAATCAGCACCAGTCCTGGATCGATCGTAATGAAAGGGTCGGGGTTGAATTGGATCTCCCGGCCGGGTCTTTTGGAGCCCAGCACCAAAAGGCCGAAGTTTTCCTTAAGCCCGGAATCACCGAGGGTTTTGCCGACCGAGGCCGTATTTTGGGTAATCACGACTTGGTGAATCCGCAGGTTGCCCTGCTTGCTGCGCAGCATTGAATCCAGAAAATCGACCACGGTGGACCGTATCATTTCCGATGCAATCCGCAGGGCGCCGATGGTGTTGGGCGAAACCACGCTGTTGGCCCCGGCTTTGGTCAATTTGGGCTGCAGTTTGACATTGGTCAGGCTTGAGATGATGCGGGCTTTGCTGTTGAGCATGCGTGAGGCCATGGTGATGTACAGGTTGTCTTTGTCGGACGGCAGGCAGATAGCAATTCCACGGGCGTTTTCGATGCCGGCTGTCAAAAGGTTTTCATCCTCGGTGGCATCGCCGTGAATGTAAAGCAGATCCTCGATATAGGACAGGCAGCGGTCGATGGCTTCCTGGTTGTGTTCGATCAACACGACGGCCTCGTTGTTCTTGATCAGTTCCTGGATGACGGGCAGGCCGGTTTGTCCGCCGCCGCAGATAATGATGTGGTTATTGAGTTTGCTGATGGATTTTTTCATTTTCTTTTCCCTCAAGAGACCAGACAATTCCCCTTCGATCAAGATAGCCGTCATGGCACCCAGGCCATATAAAATGATGCTCATGCCGAATATGATCAGCACCATCGTAAAAATTTCTGCCGTAGCATTGCCGGAAACTTGGATAATCTCGCCATAACCGACACTGGTAATGGAAATCACCATCATGTAAAGGCAGTCCATGATGGTGTATTGCCCGCGGAACATGACGTAGTACCCCAGGGTTCCGACCAAAATCACGAGGACGATCAACAGGAGAACCAGTTGGAGACGATGTTTGATATTCATAGCGAGTTTGCAGGTGGCGGTTCAAGACAGGGCTGCCCGGTCCAACAGACAGCCCGGATGGCCTGTTTACACAACAGTCTCTTATACTTACATTGATTTCAAAAAACTTCAATCCCTATCTTTAGAAAAAATCTTTACAAAAGAGCCGGTCTATTTTAGTAGTGAGAGTTATTCAAATTTTCTGCGAACCTTGCCCGCAACGACCATCGGCGGCAAGAATGAGCTTACCGGTTCCTAAATGGAACCTGTGCTGTGGATCACGAGGTTTCGATGAACAATACCGTAACCCTGGTTATCGCCACCCGTAACCAGGGCAAACTCAAAGAAATATCCGACCTGTTAAAAGATTATCCGGTAGACATCAAAAGCCTGGATGACTTCGGCCCCATCCCGGAAGTGGTGGAAGACGGCGACACGTTCGAGGAGAATGCCTATAAGAAAGCGAGTTTTACTGCACGGGTACTCGGGTTCCCGGCCCTGGCCGACGATTCCGGCCTGGTGGTGGCGGCCCTTGAAGGGGCGCCGGGGGTCCATTCCGCCCGTTGGGCCGGTGAAAACGCGACCGACCAGGATAAATGCCGCAAACTTTTAAGTGAACTCGAGGGCCGGCAGGATCGCCGGGCGGCCTTTGAATGCGTGATCTCCATCGCGGTGCCCGGCGGTCCGGCCCTGACCTATGAAGGCCGGTGCGAGGGTGAAATTACCACCGCGCCATCCGGTGAAAACGGTTTCGGCTACGATCCTGTGTTCTATTATGCCCCCTTCAAAAAAACCTTTGCCGAGATTTCGCGGGAACAAAAAAGCCAGGTCAGCCACCGCGGAAAGGCCTTGATGGAAGTACAAGCTGAATTCGACCAGGTCCTAACCTGGATCGAACGCCACATGCCGGTCCCGGAGAGGTTCGCCTGCCACGGGAGTGATAATGATTGCTGAACTGATTAAACAAAATCGCAGCTGCCGGCGCTTTGTCCAAGATCATCCGGTTGCAGCTGAGACATTGCGGGAACTCATCGACCTGGCCCGCTGCTCGGCATCCGCGGCCAATCGCCAACCGCTCAAATACATCACGTCTTCGGACCCCAAAAAAAATGAGACCATTTTCGAATGTCTGGGATGGGCGGCCTACCTTAAAAACTGGCCGGGACCCGTGCCCGGGGAGCGGCCGGCGGCCTATATTATCATCACCGGTGATACCCGCATCGCCACCAATTACTGGTGTGACCACGGTATAGCCAGTCAGAGTATACTGCTCGGAGCGCGGGAAATAGGCCTGGCCGGCTGCATCTTCGGCGCCATCAACAAGCCCAGGCTGAAAAAGGCCTGCGCCATCCCGGATGAACTGGAGATCCTGCTGGTCCTCGCTATCGGCAAACCGGCGGAAACAATCGTACTGGAAAAGGTGGGCCCGGATGGTGATATCAAATACTGGCGGGACGACCAGGAGGTGCACCACGTCCCGAAACGAAGCCTGGAGGAAATTATCGTTACCTCCTTTGAACAAAGCGTATAAGCGGTCTCGAAAAATTTGACGAGATCGCACCCAATAAAGAAACCGTTTCAATTCCATGGGGAGACCGGACCTCTTTCGTCAACAGCATGCCAAAAGCCGGTCGGGATTGGAGCTCCTTCGTGTGCGGTTTGAACAACACTTGTCTGGTCGAACCCCATATAACTTCTATGGGAATTGTAGGAGAGCAGAATGTTACAAACAGGTGAGGGGATTGATATCCTAAGTGAAATAGGAGGAATTACCGACGCTGCCGCAGGGCTCGATCTCATTAAAAGTAGAATGGACGGCGAAAACGCCGCCAGGATCGACCGCATCACCAACCCGGATGTTATCTTGAAAATTGCCAATGCCGCATCCATGTGCGCCCCGGATTCAATTTTCATCAATACCGGCTCGGAAGAAGACCGCCGTCTAATCCGATACTGGGCACTCAAGTTTAAAGAGGAAGCGCCGCTCGCCATGCCGGACCACACCATCCACTACGACCTCAAAGATGAACAGGGCCGGATCATCGATCGCACGTTCTACATCGCCAACGAAGGTGAGAAAGTCAGTTCCCTGGCCAATAAAATGCTGCGGGATAAAGCCCTTGAAGATGTCCGTGACAAAATGGCCGGCATCATGCGGGGCATGATCATGCTGGTGGGATTCTACATGCGCGGTCCGATCGGTGCGCCGGTGTCCAACCCCGCCCTGGAAATCACCAGCTCGGCCTACGTAACCCACAGTGCCGAGATTCTCTACCGGAATGCGTTTGCAAACTTCGACAACGAAGTTGCCGAACGCGGGCACTTTTTTACCAACGTTCACAGTCAGGGGCTGAACCGGCCCGAGGATTTGCCTAACGCCCGGGTGTTCATGGACCGCAGTCACCGCACGACCTTCAGCGTCAACTGCACCTATGCCGGCAACACTTTGCTGCTGAAAAAAGGCAACCACCGCTTCGCGGTCGATAAGGCTGTCTACGAAAACCGGGGCAATGAATTGTCCGAACACATGTTCATCACCGGCATGGACGGCCCGGGCGGCCGGATTACCTGGTTTACCGGCGCGGCCCCCAGTGGCTGCGGCAAAACCACCACCGCCATGGCCGGCACCCATTTTGTCGGCGACGACCTGGCCCAGATGTGGCTTGCCGCCGACGGTTCTATCCGCTCCGTTAATCCGGAGTGTGGCATCTTCGGTATCGTGGAAGACGTCAACCGGGTGGGCGATCCCTACCTGATGGATCTTTTAAGGAAGCCAGGCACGGAGGTAATCTGGTCCAATGTCCTCATAGGCGATCGCGGGAAACCCCATTGGGTCGGCAATGGCGAAGAGGCTCCGACCAAGGGTATCAATTTCCAGGGCCTATGGGAAAAAGGCATGACGGATGACGACGGTAAACCGATACCCATCTCCCACCCCAATGCCCGCTGCACGGTTTCGGCCAGCGCTCTGGCCAATTACTCGAACGAATGCGAGAACCCCCGGGGCGTCGAAACGCGGGTTATCACCTACAGTGGTCGCGACAGTGATACCATGCCGCCGGTCTGGGTAGCCAAGACGCCGAACCAGGGCGTCGCCATCGGCGCGTGCATTGTATCCGCAGCCACGGCGACGGAGGTCGGCGCCACCGGAGTCAAGCGCGCCCCGTGGGCCAACGCCCCTTTCATCCCCGGATCTCTGGGCGACTACATGCAGGCCCAGTTCGATTTTTTCAACCACCCCGATATCGCCGCGGAGCATGCGCCGATCATGGCCGGCCTGAACTACTTTTTGACCGACGAGGCCCGGGGCGGCAAGACCAAAAAACTGCTCGGGGAGAAACGGGACGTAAAAGCATGGTTGAGCTGGCTTGAACGGCGGGTGCACAGTGAAGTAGAGGCCATCGACACGCCTATCGGCTATCTGCCCCGATACGGAGATCTCCAAAAGCTCTTCAAGGAGATCATCAACAAGGACTATTCCCGGGATCTGTATACCCGGCAATTTTCTCTCTACCTGGACAACATCCTGGCCCGGGTGAATATGCAAATCGAGGCCTATGGCAAAGAGGAGAACATTCCCCCGCAGCTGTTCGAAGTCCTGGAGGAACAAAAGCTGGGCTTGCAGGCTCTGCAGGAGAAGTTCGGCGCCGTGGTTACCCCGGAGCAGCTTTTGTCGGCGTAGCCATAACGTACCCAATATGATAACGAATGGGTAACGGTGAATGCCGTTGCCCATTCGTTTTACATGAGGCCTATATTTCAGCGTGTGTCGTTGTATTAATAATTTATGCCAGGCTGGATTATTCCCTGCTAATTAACGTTTTGTTCAATTTCTTTCGCGTGAAAGAAAACGCCCATAAGACGCGGCCCTGCGGGCTGCCCTGCGCTTCTCGGAAAGGGCGCACTCAGCGCAACTCGCTACGCTCAGACAAGCACTTCGCTCTCTTCGCCCTTTCCTGCGATGCTCGGCGCGTCTTAGAAGGAACATTAAAACCAATCAGCATGTAGACCTCAAATTTTAGTGAGCCCCCGATGACTCAGATCTTGAATGATGCATCACCCCTAAAAGTCATATTCAGCGGCCGCATGGCACTGGCGCTGATCATGGGCTTCGCTTCCGGCCTGCCGCTACTGCTCACCATGAGCGTCTTACAGGCCTGGATGACGGAAGAGGGCGTGGACCTGACCGTCATCGGCCTGGTTGCCCTGGTCCAGATTCCGTACACATGGAAGGTTTTATGGGCGCCGTTTTTGGATCGCTATGCAATTTTGGGCCTCGGCCGGCGACGGGGCTGGCTGCTGCTCTCCCAGGCGGCGCTGATCACGGCAATTGCCGGGCTTGGTCTTTGCAGCCCGGCCCGCAGTTTTACCCTGATGGTCCTGGCCGCCCTGCTGGTGGCTTTTTTCAGCGCCTCCCAGGATATCGTCATCGACGCCTACCGCCGGGAAACCCTGGCCGACGACGAACTGGGCCTGGGCTCTTCGCTATACATCAACGGCTACCGGATCGGCATGATGCTTTCTTCGGGCGGTGGCCTGATTCTGGCCGATCATATGGCCTGGTCCAATGTATATCTCATTATGGCCGTCTTTATGCTGCCCTGCCTGATTACCACCCTGCTGGCACCGGAACCGGAGATGCCGCTGGGCAAACCGCACACCCTGCAGGCGGCGGTGATCGACCCGTTGTCCGAATACTTTCGCCGCCGCAACGCGCTGTTAATCCTGGCCTTCATCCTCTGTTATAAAATCGGGGACTCCATGGCCAGCGCCATGACCACGCCGTTTTATCTCGACATCGGATTTACCAAGACCCAGATCGGCGCGATAGTGAAAATTTTCGGCACCGGGGCGGTCATTGGCGGAGCCCTGGTCGGTGGGGTACTTATGCTGCAGCTGGGCATCAACCGCAGTCTCTGGGTGTTTGGTGTGCTGCAGGCGTTGTCCACCGCCTGTTTTGCCATTCTGGCCAAAATCGGACCGAATCTGAACGCGCTGGCCGGTGTAATCGCCTTCGAAAATATCAGCAGCGGCATGGGTACCGCTGCCTTTGTGGCGTACATGGCCAGTATCACCAATAAAAAGTTCACCGCCACTCAGTACGCCCTGCTCACCAGTTTGATGGCCTTTCCGCGGGTGCTGGCATCCGCCCCCACCGGTTATTTCGCCAAGCATCTGGGCTGGGTGGAATTCTTTGTCTTTTGTGCCCTGATCGCTATTCCGGGATTGCTCATGTTGATCCGGATTGCCCCCTTCAACCGCAAATAACATCTGCTCCTATAGCGGCGACAGGATTGTCACCTTGACCGACACAAACACGCCTGATGAACCACATCCACTTAATCCCACCTAAGCCGCCAGCCTGAAAAACATGGTTGCCTTTTAGCGCCACTAATCTTATTGTTTCGGCGTGACGAAAAAAATGGCAAGGGGCAAAGAATCAAAGGGGCCAAGGGTCCAAGGGTTCGAGAGAAAGATCAAAACCAAATAAACCCATGGCCCCAAAAAATCACAAAGATATCGATAATAAGTCTTTAAAAAGGATCTTATATTAATCGGGTGGTACGCCTTGGTTTTCAACTCGGGCCCGTGAGCCCTTATTGGCAAGCACCGCTAACAGGTGGTAATGCTATATTGTTGCCAAGGTAGTAAACCTTACAACCAAAGTTACGCCATGAGCGATATTGTCCAGAAGAAAATCCAAGCCCTGCATGCCAAAAAGCGTGAAATCCTTGGTCTGCCTCCAAAAATGGCTTTGGATGCCATCCTTTCGGCTGAGCACCCCGCAGCCGTTGTACACGCCCTTACAGAGCAGGATTTTCATTTGTTGATCCACGACATCGGTATCGATGATGCCCGCCCGCTGCTGGCCCTGGCTAAAGAACGGCAACTCGAATATATCGTGGACACAGAGATATGGGCGGCCGACCAGATCGATTTTATGGAGACCATCCGGTGGCTGGAAGTGCTCTACCGGACGGATCCGGACAGAACCACCCGTTGGCTGATGACGGAGAAACTCGAATTTCTGGAATTGTTCCTGTTTCGCAATATCCAGGTCGTCATCCGGGAACACGACCAGGAAAGCGGCACCCTGCCGCCATCCTATTTTACCTACGACGATACCGTTTATATCAACATCCCGGATTACCCCCATCCGGATGGACCCGCGTCCGATGATGAAAAACTCCGCAAACAACTGGTCCGGGACCTGCTCAACCGTATGGCGGCCACGGATTATAGCCTGTACCGCAATATTGTTATCGAAGCGGTGCGGGTAATTCCGGCCGAAGTAGCCGAAGAAGAATACCGCTTACGCAATGTTCGCATGGCTGAAAAAGGCTTTCTTCCCTGGGATGAAGCTATCGGAATCTACCAACCCATCACGGCCGACCAACTGTTGAACCAGCGCCCCAAAAACACGGTCCCGGGGGAACGTCGGGGCCGTTTGCCGGTGCCGGTCCTGGCGTCCTCCTTTCTGGATACCGACACCCTTTTCGGCCGGGCTCTGAAGACGGTCTCCGACCCTGAGCTGGTCTCTCAGCTGGAGGGAGAATTCGCCACGGTATGCAACCAGGTGGTGGTCGCGGACAGGGAACCGATCCGGCAAAAGCTTCAGCTGGAACAGAAAGTCAAAAAAGCGTGCGCTACCATCAGCCTGGGGCTCGAGCACCTGCTGATAGGTAGAAAAGGGAATAGTGCCGCCCTGGCGGGCGCCCTGATCTGCCAATACCGATTGGCCGAAGTCTTCCGGGTTGGCTACGGCCTGGGCCTGAACCTCAAATGGCAGGCCCGCAAATGGCAGGCCGGATCCTGGGCCAACCAGGTCGGTTTGCCTTTGAATTTCTGGGGGGAAGCATGGCTGGGGGTCCTGGGAGGATTACTCCTCGATCACCCCCGCTTTTACGATAATTACACCAATGGGGTCCTTTACCGGGATTTTGAAACCCTGGCCGACGTGGAAAAGACTGGCGCGGTCCTGGCAGAGGTGATGGCCTTCGATGCCCTGCTATCAAACATGAACATCACCCTGCAACCGCTCGACACATACGGATACGTCGGCCATTATAACCTTGTCCTGAGCCTGTGGGCCCGCCATGTTCTGGCAATATCCGGAAACCTGGCCCCATTTGCCATCGAGCCGGTCCGGCAATTCTTCGAACACCTGTGGGAACAGCCGGAGACACCATACCGGGTAACCGATCAAAAGAAGGAAGCGTTTCTGGCGTGGATAGCAGCGGCCGCCGGCCAACCGGAACACGAGGTTTCCGCGGCTTTGGGCCGGACTTTCGAGAAGTTGTTCGGCACTTTGGAAGAAGAATATGCCAACGTCGCCCCCGAGAAGCTGGAACTAAAATATGTCCAGGGGTTTTTTTTGCTCGACCCGAAAACCGTTTAACCGGGCCCGCTCTTCCAGGTTCTCGATGCGGCGTTGGTTTTCCGGATGGGAGGCAAAATAATGCCCGAACTTGCCCGGGTCTCTTTCTTTGGGGATGTTTTTGAAGAAATCGGTAGCCCCGGCCACATGCCCATAGTAGCAATTGACCGTATCCTGGGCATACTCATCCGCCCAGGTCTCCTGGTCCCGTGAAAAACTCATCTCGGTCAGATTCAGGGCCTGACCGACAATGCGGCTGACGCCGCTGTCCGCCCCGAACAAGGCGGCCGAGACGGTCATGAACACCATGGCCCGGCCAAACCCGCGCAGGTGGTCGCGATGGGCATAGTGCCCGATTTCATGCGCCAGGATAAAGGCCAGTTCGTTCTCACTGCCCACCTTCTCGAGCAGTCCGGTAAACACGATAATGTGGCCACCCGGCATGGCCATGGCATTGATGGTCGGTGATTTGCGCACATGCACGGTGAAGGTGTACGGCAGTTTTACACACTGTGACTGGATGCGATCCGTCAACTCTTGCACGGCCCGGGTTTTCTCGTCCACATCCTCGCGCTCCGGTACCATACCAACGAAAAGTCCGGCCAACTGCATTTCGGTTTCGTGTGAAATTCTGGGGACGACAAGATCTACCAGAAATCCAAGCACGATGTAGGTGCCGACTATTATTCCAATGAGGCCGCCCAGCAAAACGGCCAGCTCTTTCAGGGGGTGGGTCGGGGTGACATTGACGTTGGTTTCGGGATCTACCTGGCGGGGTGTGAATTTCATTTCTTTTTTGTAAGGGCCGTACCATAGGCAATGGCTTCCAGACAACCGACGCCTTTTTTATTGGCCTGCTTACCAACCGCAGCGGTTTCAATACGCATGTTCACAATAATATCGGCATCTTGCGCCATCTCTTTCATACGCAAAGTGGCTTCCCGGCGCGCCCGATCAACCAGGCTCTCGTAGGATTTTACCCGACCGCCGAAAACATTGCGCAGACTGGCTAGAATTTTCTTGAAATAATCGATGGAAATCACAGCACTGCCATGCACCAGGCGCGCCGAGCCCACCTGGTCCGGAGGGATGTGGGCGGTTTTCAAGGTTACCGCCGGTAGGTTTAAAAACTCTTTTTCCCGCTTGATGATGGACTTGTAATGCCTTTTCTCTGCAAACGTGCCAACCCCATACCCCAGGGCCATGAGTATTAAAAATGTGATTAGAGTATCCATGGCAGTTCCTTAATGCGTAAGTTAAGGCGATTACTTCTTTGGGTTTTTCATATTACTGGCGCTAAAAGTGGCTTTCAGGTTTTCAATTCTTACTATAACCGAGGCGTGGCTCTCAAAGCGTCACACGGACTCAAGGTCAAGGCGGGTTGGGCAGTTCAACCGGAGGAATATATGCGCATATTTCGAGGATTGAACTGTCCAACCCAACGCAGAGATTGAGTTGGTGGGACGCTTTGAGAGCCGCGCCTACTCGACGCGCACTGCTGTGCCGTAGGCATACAGCTCCGCCGCCCCCTGCGCCACCGAAGAGGTCGAAAACCGCACATTGATAATGGCATTGGCACCCAGTCCGCGGGCCTGTTCGATCATGCGTTCCGTGGCCTGCCGGCGCGATTCCTGGAGCAACTGGGTGTAGCCTTTCAACTCGCCACCGACGATATTTTTCAAACTCGCCATGATATCCCGGCCAACATGTTTGGCCCGGATGGTGCTGCCGGAGACCAGGCCGAAATGCTCGACGATCGTTTTTCCCGGCACAACCTCAACATTGGTTAGAATCATTTTCCCTCCATCGACATTCAGAATGGTGGTGGCCTGCGGCGATATATGCGCCCAATCAGTCGACGGACTGTCGGGACTGGAGACCGGCGGGCTTGCGGAGGTAGGCGCCCCGACCGGCTCCAGGTGACAAACCGCCCCGGCTGCGGCAAACACTTTTTCAAATTTTCGGCCGGTTGCCTCGTCGACCGACTTGCGGACAACCACGGGCGTCCCGGTAAACAGCCGCTCAATCGCCTGGGCATCTGTCTTCATTACCATGCTTAACTGTCTTTTTACCGCGTCGATATCCTGCCCGGGCAGAACTTCACCTTTAAAGACCACATTGAAAGCAGACATGTTCAAGGCCTCTCTATTTTGTATTCGCCGATGACTGGGTATGTTATGTACACTTGGAATCTTTATCTAATCAGTCAATTAGAACAGTGTCAATAGTAAGACGGTGGCAAGATGGACACCTCAGGTCTGATCGATCAAACGCTGCGGAGCCGTAAAAACGAATAGACCGATCCCCTTCGCTTTGGTCGCCAGGGTCATGTTCAGTGCCTCCGCCAGCTCTACGGCAAGTGCGGTCGGTCGTGAAACGGCAATTATGACGGGGATCCGCGCCCGGGCAGCTTTTTGCACCAGTTCGTAACTGACCCGCGAAGCCATCACCAGCAGTCCGGCCTCCGCAATGCGATTGTCCAAAAAAAGCTTCCCGATGGCCTTGTCAAGCGCATTGTGGCGCCCGACGTCTTCGGCCGACGAGATCAGATCCAGTTGACGGTTGAATATAAGCGCCGTGTGCGCTCCCCGGGTCGTTTTACGCAGCGGTTGGTAATTGGCGATTTCATCCAGGCAGCGGCTGGCCCGGCGGATATCGAAGCGGATGTCATCCTCTACCGGGCGAATTTTGGATTGCAGGTCGCGCACCACTTCCTTGCCGCAAATCCCGCAGCTGGTCTGGCTTATAAATTCCCGTCGGTCCAGAATGTCATCGATCATGGCGCGCCGTTCGGGGGTCAGCGTAACGGCAATCACGTTGGTATCGTCTATATCGCAGAGCGCAATCGAGATAAGTTCATCCGGATTGTCCACGACCCCCTCGGCCAGACAAAACCCGGCCACGTGTTCTTTCTCTTCCCCCGGGGTTCGCATGATGACCGCATACGGATTGCCTTGCACCCTGATTGACAATGGCTCTTCACCGATTAGTGATAGAGAATCGGAGGTGAATGTTTCTTGGTTCCAAATGGTGATATCGCGATGTGAACTACGTTCCAAAACCGTTCGTCCCTTCTCTTTGCATTGCATCCTGAATCCGACCAGCGCGCAAATGTCCACACCGGTATACCCAGGTATACTTAAATGCTGGTGCTTTTATTTATTCGTGCAGCAGGTTTTACTGCAACCGCCGGATGCCTGCCCGACTGCCTGGTCAGGGGTTTTTCGGGCCGGCCAGAAAATTCGAACCAACAATACCGTCAAGACAAAGGCGGACCCGAACTTTACCCACTCGGGAAGCAATTCGGCAGCCTGGCCGGCAACAGCCATGGGCTGAATCTGGAATGTAACATAGAGAAGATCGACCAGCAACCCCATGGCGAATGAACAAAAGATGATGGCGGTCAGGTAGATGGCCACGGACCGTTTGCCCAGCATGCCGGATACCATGCTCAAGGTCGCGATGTTTGTAGCAGGACCGACCAGTAGGAATACAAGCGCCGCACCGGGATTGAGTCCTTTTAAAATCAAGGCCGCGGCAATAGGCGTGGATGAGGTAGCGCACACGTACATGGGGATGCTGGCCACCAGCATGGCTGCCATGGCCAGCAGAGGATTGCCCAAATAGCCGCTGATCAAATTATCCGGCACCAGGGTGATAATGAGGCCGGCCAGGAGCACGCCGAATACGAACCAGGGACCGATTTCTCCCAGCAGTCCACCAAACGCATACCGCATACCATCCGCCATTTTGTGGATAAATGGCTGGCCGACGCTCAGTGTGGCGTTGGGCGACGGGGAACGCTCGGGCTGGCCGACAAGGACGTTCGGTGTCGGCCCGACTGCGTTTTCGTTGGTATCATCGCGGCGACCGAGCAGGTTTTCGGAAATGCCGGCTACCACAGCTGTGAAAAAAGCCGCTATGGGTCTTACCACCGTCATCAAAGGGTCGATCAGGGCGTAGGTAATCGGGATGGAGTCCATCCCGGTTTCCGGTGTAGAAATGAGAAATGACAAGGTGGCACCCCGGGAAGCCCCCTGTTTTTTCAATCCCGCCGCCGACGGGATAACCCCGCACGATCACAGGGGTATGGGAACGCCGACCAGGGCGGAGAGCACAACAGGGCGGGTACCCCGCCCACCAAAGTAACGGGCCACCTGTTCCGGCTTGAGAAATACATAAATGATGCCCGCTATAAAAAAACCAAACAACATATAAGGTGACGATTCAAAAAACACATACCAGGCGGCCGCCAGGCTGTCCTTTATGAACCCAACGAAATTATCCATTATAAGCTACCTTCGGATACCGACCGAATGTTATCCTGACTGTGGTCCTCTTCAAAAATGTGGGCGAGGCTTTGCCGTACGAGAGATTCAACATGATCGTCATCCAGCCGATAATACACGATTTTTCCCTCACGCCGATATTTGACAATGCGCAGATTCCGTAAAATACGCAACTGGTGGGAGATGGCCGATTCCGAAAGGCCGCAAACAGCGGAAAGATCACAGACGCACAGTTCAACCGCGACCAGGGCCGTCACGATCTTCAGGCGGGTGGGATCGCCCAGGGCCTTGAACATCTCCGCAAGCCCCTGAATTTCTTCCGATTCAGGAATTACCTCACGGGCCTTTGTAACGTTTTCCCTGTTGATATGCCGAATTTGGCAAGGTTCCATCGGGTATCTCCTTCAACATTATATCTATAACATATGAGCAGGTGTTCATATGTCAAATCAATCGGCGACTGTCAAGGAATTTTCGTTTTAAAGTCAGCTATCAGCCATTAGCTGTTGGCAGTTGGGCAAATAATCTCGTTATTCTTTGAGCCCTATCCAGGTGAAAGGAAGCTTGAAGTGGTTTCCAATAAAAATGGTTTTCCTGCCAAACTTCAGCCTAAAGCCTGGACAGTTTGCAACCCAGACATCTAGCAATAACTAAAATTTCTGACCTGCTCCAAAGGATCAACGATTTTACAAATACGGAAAAATATGCTTGACTTTGCTTGGAAATAGTTTAAAACTAACTATTTTTAAAAGCGAGAGATTAGAGCAGATTGAGTGGAAGGAGAAAACGCATGTACGCTATCGTAAAAACAGGCGGAAAACAATATAAAGTTCGCGAAGGCGACATCCTGCAGGTCGAAAAACTGGCCGGCGATGTTGGCAGTGAAATTTCTTTTGACGATGTCCTGATGTTCTCGGACGGCGAGAACGTGACCATTGGACAACCAAAGGTCGAAAACGTGACTGTAAGCGGCCATATCGTCGCCCAGGGCAAAAGCAAGAAAATTATTGTTTTCAAATATAAACGCCGCAAACGGTATCGCCGTAAACAGGGTCATCGGCAGCATTTCACGGCGGTCCAGATCGACAGTATCAAAGCTTAGCATTTGAAATTTAAGAATTCCTTATAGTTTTACAGGGGGTTATACCATGTCACATAAGAAAGCAGGCGGCAGCATTCGGAACGGTCGCGACAGTAACGCACAGCGCCGCGGTGTAAAACGGTACGGCGGTGAAAAAGTCCGGGCCGGCAATATCCTCGTTCGGCAGCTGGGCACCAGAATTCATCCGGGAACCAACGTGGGAATGGGCAAGGATTACACGCTTTTTGCAACCGTTGACGGCGTCGTGGCCTACGAACGGATGGGACGTTCCCGTAAAAAAGTAAGCGTTTATGCCGAGTGAAATTTATAGATGAAGCGTTAATTACCGTCCAGTCCGGCAACGGTGGGAGCGGCTGCGTCAGTTTCCGGCGTGAGAAGTTTATCCCCCGGGGCGGACCGGACGGTGGTGATGGCGGCAAAGGCGGCGACATCACCTTCATCACTTCCTCTGCCAGGCGCACCCTCCAGCAGTTCCGCAACAAAAAACACTTCAAAGCCAAAAACGGTACACCCGGCCAAGGCGCCAATCGAACTGGTAAATCAGGTGAATCCCTGGTTATCGAGATTCCTCCGGGCACTATAATTACCAATGTTGAAACCGGCGAGTTGATCAAGGATTTCACCGCAGATGGTGAGCGCCTGGTTCTGGCCAGCGGCGGCCGCGGCGGACAGGGCAATGCCCGGTTCAAATCCGCCACCAACCGGACACCCCGGTTTGCGCAGCCGGGCGAGCCCGGACAGGCCTTTGAACTCAAACTCGAACTAAAATTTCTGGCGGACGTGGGCCTCGTCGGCCTGCCCAATGCGGGTAAATCAACATTGATAGCGGCAATATCCGCCGCGCGACCAAAAATCGGGAGCTACCCGTTTACCACGCTGACCCCCAGCCTGGGGGTGGTGCACACCGACTGGGGGGAACCCTTTGTGGTGGCAGATATACCGGGTCTGATCGAAGGCGCCCACGCCGGTACCGGTCTGGGTATCCAATTTTTACGCCATATCGAAAGAACCCGCGTCCTGGTCCACCTGATCGATGCCGGCGACATTGACCCGGCCGACCCTCTAGCAGCCTTTAAAACCATCAACAAGGAACTGACCCTTTACAACGAGGCGCTCGGGAAAAGGCCTCAGATCGTGGTTTTGAATAAAATCGACCTGCCCGATACGGCCGCGGCCATTGAGAAATTTAGGTTTGCCTGCAACGACCGGGAAGTATTGACCATATCAGCCCGTGAAGGGATCGGACTGCAAGAACTCAACTCTAAAATTCTGCTTTACCTGGATACGGATAAGACTTGACAATGGCTAACATTGGACTGTTCGGCGGCACCTTCGACCCGATCCATCTGGGACACCTCAAAACGGTGCTGGAGGTAAAAAACCGTTTCCATCTCGAGACGGTCTACCTGATACCCGCGTCCCGACCGCCCCACAAAACCAACCGGGCTGTTGCACCGCCGGCAGACCGGAACGCCATGCTGCAACTCGCGATCCAACATTTGGATGGCTTGGAGGTCTCCCAGACGGAGATCAACCGGTCCGGCCTTTCCTACAGCGCGGAGACCGTGGATGAATTTCGACACTGTTTCGGTGAATCCGCCAATCTTTTTTTTATACTCGGACTGGACGCGTTCGTTGAAATCCACACCTGGAAGACCTATTGGCGTCTGTTCGAAAACGTGGCTTTCATCGTCATGACCCGTCCGGGTGCCGGTCGCAGTCAGACACCGCCCGATCATGAAACCCTTCAAACGTTTATTGACGCTCGGATATCCGATGGCTATGTTTTTGATTCGGCTAAGGGCCAATTTCGGCATTCCGCGTTGCAGCCGGTTAACCTATTTGCCGTGACCCCGGTCGATATCTCTTCCACCGATATCAGGAAAAGGATTTCAACCCGGGAGCCCTATGAACATCTGCTACCGGAAAGTGTGGCCGCCTACATTAACAAAAAAGGACTGTATCGATGACCGCAAAACTGGACCCGATGCTCGATTTGATCGTCAACGCGATGCTGCAGAGAAAGGTAATTGCACCGGTACTGCTGGATGTTCAGGAGCTGACATCGGTAGCTGACTATTTCATCATTTGCAGCGGCAGCTCCAGCCGCCAGGTGTCCGCAATCGCCCAGACAATCAAAAAGGAGCTGAAAACGCACAAATTCAAACCGATCAGCATCGACGGCCTCAAGGAAGGCCAATGGGTCTTAATGGATTTCGGTCATGTGGTCATCCACATCTTTTACGATCCGGTCAGAAATTTTTATGACTTGGAGAGCCTGTGGACCGACGCTGTCCGCCTGAAAACACCAGGCCTGCAAAAATACGAAGCTGCCCTGCAGGCCCAGGAGAATAACCATGACGCCTAACACCCCCTGTATGCTGATGATTTTAGACGGGTGGGGAATCAACCCAGAGTCGGTCGACAACGCCGTGGCCATAGCAGGGACACCCTTTCTGGATAAGATGATGGCCACCTACCCGGTTACCCGCCTGCATACCTCGGGTCAGGCCGTGGGTCTGCCCGACGGGATCATGGGCAACTCGGAAGTCGGACACCTGAACATAGGCGCGGGCCGGGTAGTCTACCAGAGCCTGCTACGCATCGACCAGGCCATCGCCGACGGCAGTTTTGCCGCAAACCCGGTGATCACCTCCGCGCTGGACAAGGCTGCTGTAAATCAAGGCGCCCTGCACTTAATGGGCCTTGTCTCCGACGGCGGTGTGCACAGTCATCTAGCGCACCTGATCGCTCTGCTCGATACGGCCAAGGCCCGTGGTTTGGAGCGAGTCTACGTACATGCGATTCTGGATGGACGGGACACCCCGCCGGAAAGCGGTTCCGGTTATGTCGCCGAACTTCAATCCCACCTGGACAAGTTTGGTGTCGGCGCCATCGCAACCATCTGCGGCCGGTATTACGCCATGGACCGGGACAAACGGTGGGATCGCATTCAAAAGGCTTTCAACCTGTACACCCGGGGAGACGGCACACCCGCCGACGATCCGGTGGCAGCCATACAGGCTGCTTACGAAAGGAACGAAACCGACGAATTCGTCAAACCTATCTTTTTAGCGGACCGAAATGGAAAGCCTTTGACAACCGTATCAGACGGCGATGCCATTATTATCTTCAACTTTCGGGCTGACCGAGCCCGCGAAATCACCAGGGCCTTTACAGACCCGGATTTTGCCGAATTTGAACGCCCGGACCTGCCGCGTTTGAGCGAATATGTCTGCATGACTCAATATGACGAGCAGTTTACCCTGCCCATGGCCTACCCTCCGGTGCATCATGAGAATATCCTGGGACAGATCGTCAGCGAAAAAGGTTTGGCCCAGCTGCGTATCGCGGAAACCGAGAAATACGCCCATGTCACCTATTTTTTCAATGGCGGCGAAGAAGAACCATTTGCCAATGAAGACCGCTGTTTGATCCCGTCACCCCGGGACATTCCCACCTACGATTACAAACCGGAGATGAGCGCTCAGAGGGTTACCGCTGAAGTTCTTGAACGCATCAATTCGGACCGTTATGACCTGATTGTATTGAACTTTGCCAATATGGACATGGTGGGCCATACCGGCGTGCTAGACGCGGCGGTCAAGGCCTGCCGGACCGTGGACGCCTGTGCCGCCCAAATCGTCGACCGGATGCTGGCCAAACAGGGGACGGTTCTCATCACCGCTGATCACGGCAACGCTGAAGAGATGGTGGATGCCGCTGGCAACCCGCATACCGCCCACACACTTAACCCGGTCCGGCTGATTCTTGTGGATGACAAACGTAAATCGGCACAGCTGAAAGAGGGCCGCCTGGCAGATATTGCGCCCACCATTCTGGATATCATGGGCATAGAACAGCCGGCCGAAATGACGGGGCAGTCGTTGATAAAAAGATAGGGTTCAAGGGGCCAAGGGGTCGAGGGTCCGAGTGAAGAGCAAATAATGCTCGCACGCACGCAAAGATCTTCAGGGGCTTGAACTGGCTTAACACTTAAGGGTACATCTAATAATTAGGATTTTTGTTTGAGTTCAAGGCACATTGATATTCTAACCGGAGGAATATGTTGAATATTTCGAGGATTAAAATTTCAGTGTAACGAAGAAATCGAGCAAAAAGGCAATTATTAGAGCTGGCCTTAGCACATAAAACCTAACCCTGCGGAGTCAAGCTTTCACTTACTTCGTATCACCAACATCTCTAAACCCTCTCCTTAGATTGATTCGGAAGGATATACATGTACATCAAAGATTACGTTACAGGGAAGGAAGTACCCAACGTCGGCGCGGAAGAAAACCGGCAGACCGTTGAAAAATATTTGGTGGAAGAAAAGGGGTATGCCAAGGAGGAGTTGGAAATTGACGCCCCCCTGGAGATCGACATCCGGGGTGAAGTCTACGCAGCGACAGTCGACATCGCGATCCGAATTGGAGACCGGCGCCTACTGGCAATTAAATGCGCGGCCGGCTCCATCGGCTCCCGTGAAAAGGAAATTCTCTCCGCCGCAAAGTTGCTTGAAGATTACCAGGTACCGATTTCAATCGTGTCGGACGGCCGCAACGCCTTAGTACTGGACACGCTGACCGGCAAAAAAATCGGAGAGGGCCTCAACGCCATTCCTACCAAAGTGGAAATATTGAACCGTTTCGATGAGACTGATTTTCAGCCGGTCCCAGCCACTCGACTAGAGCAAGTAAAATTGGTCTTTCGGTCCTATGATAGTATGAATGTCAACATATCCCGATAGTGTTCGTCCACAGGCGGCATCTTTTGGCCCAGGGCGGCGTTTTCACTTTTTTGAACTCCTCGAAATAGCGTCTGCTATGCCTGCGGGTTCAAAAACGTTCAAGCCTTGCTCTGAACCAAAATCTACCACCTGTGAACGAACACTCGTAGAAACTGGCAAGGCAATTACGGTCCGCAACATACAAAAAGCCCCGTGGTTGATACCACGGGGCTTTGGACTTTTATTCAGAATCGGAGCAACTGCCTTTAAATATGTATTTAGGGCCAAGGTCTAGGCGGCCGCGAGGTTCCAACCGGAGGAATACATCAGGTATTTCGAGGATAGCGCTAAGGCTTCACTGCGTGCCGGAACCGAGTGCCCAACGCCGAAGTTGGGCTCGAGGGAAGGTTTTAAAGCTGCTTCTACTGGCCAGCCAAGTCCTGCCCACAATGCTTGCAGATCTTGGCGCGCTCTTTGATGATCTCCGCACAAAAAGGGCACTCCCGCGTATAGAAACGCTTGTGGATCTTGGCCACTGCGCTCTCAATTTCTTTATCCACCAGTTCGTTGCCGACTCTAAGGTTTCGCAGCGGTTCAATTGCTTCCAACTCACCGATGTCGCCAATCATTTCGGCCGCCTTGAGGCGCACCCGCGCAGGCTCAGTGGGATCCAAGATAATTTTCAGGATCGCAGGTCCGTCTTTACTGACAAAGCAATCTGCTAAAACGGAAAAGCCCCTTTTGATATTTTCCTTCAACATCTCCTGTTCAGCCAGCAACTGCTCGTCGATCTCCTGGCCTTTGCCGCCCTGTGGGCTGAACACCGGCATGACTTCAAACTTACCCGAACTGGGATAACAGAAGCAACGATAGGAGGCTGTCTGGGCGAAATTCTCCGCGAGATCATCCCAGCCGCGCTTGTACAATTTGCAATCATCGTTAAAACACAGGAAAAGGTAGGGTTCGCCCCACCCCAATCCATCACCGACATTGATCGGCGGCACTTCCCAGATGCGCATCTCTTCTTCGCAATGGGGGCAATGGGGCTTAGCCATTTCAAGTACTTTTTCCAGGACCTGCTCTTTGGTCTCGATTACCATCTAATTCCTCCATATTAAATTACCGCTCGCACTCTCGTTTGCGGGCAGCTTAAACTCTTTTCTCACTGTTCAGCAGCTTTAAAGATACGCTTCTAAGTTAAGGGCCGAACCGTAAATGTCAAATGGACTCGGTGACCGTATCGCCTGCAGGGATACCAAGGCTTTTTGACAAATATCCGGGGCGATGTTAAATTGAGCCGCCACTGACGCGCGACTATAAATGGATCTAATTTTGACATGCAAATTCAACAGGTTAAACTATCAAAAATGGCCACCTTCTGCTACTTGGTGGCTGATGAGGCCAGTCGGACCTGTGCCCTGATTGATCCGGCCTTCGATACCGATCGGCTGATCGCCCTGACGGCCGATCAGGGTTTGACCGTTACGCATATCATCAATACCCACAATCATTCGGACCATACTGCCGGCAACGCCGCCGTAATCGCCGCAACGGGGGCCAAGCTCTATATCCATCACCGGGATGCAGCCGCCCTTGGAAAAATATTCAATCGCGGGTTTTCGAGGATAATGGGCGGCAAAGGCTCTCCACCCCCTGATGTTCTGCTGCAAGATAATGACGCGATCAAGATCGGGGCCGTCACCCTCAACGTCATCCATACACCGGGGCATACACCCGGGGGGATCTGCCTGCACACGGATGGACATCTATTCACCGGTGACACGGTTTTCGTAGGATCAGCGGGCCGCACAGACCTGCCGGGCGGCAGTAAACGTCTGTTGGAGACTTCGATCGCGACCAGAATCTGCAGCCTGCCGCGCAGCACGATTATATGGCCCGGTCACGACTACGGTGCCACGCCGAGTTCAACCATTGCCCGGGAATTACAAACGAATCCGTTCATGCAATTCTGAAAATATACGTGTAGTCCAAAGGGCTGGCTTGTAAGTGGCGATTATTCTTTTGATTCCAGCTGCTTTACGAACTCCAGGTCCTTGCGGCTGCGGGCGGCCATCCGGGTTTCCACCTCTTCCCGGTCTATCCCCATCATGATGCGGTAGGCGTCATACTTGGTTTTGCAAAAATAGATATCAAATGGTGCGCCCTGGTCAACACTGCGGAAAATTCGCAGCCCGGGCACCTCGTTGGCCTGGATGAAATCCACCTGGGTGTTAATCAGCAGCGGCTCTACATCGTGCTTGTTCTGCCAGGGGATACAGGCCCCCTCCATGCCCAGATCCGCATCCATGATGGCCCGCAGCTTTTCGGTAACGCCGCCCACGGCCAGCATGATGTCGCCGGTCAGTGAACCGGTAATAGCGAACTTCTGGTTTACCGGCTGCTTAATGTAGTCCGATATCAGGCCGATATCCATCGCCACGGAGGCACTGTCACCCTCCACGCCGCCATGCGCTTGGATGTACTCCACATGCATCTCATAGCCCACATAGGGAGCCTTGACCTTTTTAAACACTTTCTTGATCGAGGCGCGCACATTTTGAGCGGCGGCCTTGGCGATATCGCCCATCTTACCCGGGGCAATCACTGTGTCTGCGCCACCGGCATTGATCTGGCAGTGAATGGGCAGGGGTTGACCGAACATCTGGCCGCTTGACCGTGATTGGATTACGGCCAGACCCACCACATAACCCACCGAATCGCTCATGGCGCTGATATATTTTTTAAGGTCCTTTTTATGCTTGACCACCTCGCGGGACATGGCACCTTCCAGGCTTAGGTGTTCCTCCAGGGCCCGGCGGACATGCTTGGGACCAACCAGCTCGGCATTGTCCAGGATTGCCGCAAATTCGGCCGATTTGATCACCCCGTTGATCGGTCGGAGGATCGTGCTGAGTTTACCGTCGGAAGCCCGGCAGCGCAGTTCCTTGATGATCTCCATTACGGCTGCTCGGGAAAATTCCCGCTCGGCCAGTTGGTAGTCCTCCGGAAGCGGTTGACCGAAGATCTGCTCACTGCGCGCCCGCACACCCGTATGGCCTTCTTTCGCTATGATCCGGCCCCATACCGATTCGAATTCACGACCGACATTATCGATCTCCTGTTTTACGTACTGGGCCGCCTGGCGGATATTTTCCGGTGTCTGGGGTACCGCGCTCTCCATCTGGATCACTTCACCTTTGTCCTCGATCCGGCTTAAAAAAGCGCCGTCACCCTCTTCCTGCAGGTAGGCCAGGGTATCGTGGTTGCAGCAGGCGATAAAAATGTTGTCGGCTTTCAGGTGATCTTCTGAACGATCGGCCGAACCGCTGCCCGAATTGCGACCGCCTTCCAGGATGTAGTGCCGATTCTGCATGATTTCGAGCAAGTCGGCCATGTAACCGGCCTTTATCAGCGTTTTCAGCTCGTCCAGGTAGATAATCGGAGCCGTGGCATGCGCTCCCAGAAAGGCCCGCTTGTGGCAGGGGGTGTGCAAGGTACCGGATTGGTAAGGGTCATGCCGGAAGCCGCCTTTGAGATTACGGGCAGTGGGTTCCGATATCCGGGCCATCAACGCCGTATCCTTGCGCGGATCGAAAAGGACTTCCGGAACCATGTCCACGATTTTTTTCACCGTGTTTTTCTTCCCGGTCTGTGCTTCCCGCTGGATTTTTTCCTGGGCGCGATGGTTGTTTTCCTGCATGAACATAAAGATCGCCCCGATCCCGGCCAGGCTCGTCCCGATGAACGCCGGCGGAAAAAAGAAACCGGTCGCCGCTGTGAGTCCGGCAATCCACAGCAAAACCTTTTTCATTTTACGCACGGACTGGATCTGTTCTTCCAGGCTAAACTCTTCGATCGCATCGGCGGCGGTGACGATATCACCGTTCAGGGCCTCGATGCGGTTATCGATTTTATCGGGACTTTCATAGGCAAGGCGGATATGGTTCCGATCCTTGCCGGGGTAGGCCACGATGGACTCGGTCGGCCTCAAGTAATCACCCATCGACTTTTCGAGCACTTCCTTGAACATGTCCGCCAGCAGGGATTTGCCGGTGCCCGGCCGGCCCACCATCAGGATGTGACCCCGGTTCTGGGCGATCTTGCGGATGGCCGCTTTGGCCCGGTCCTGGAAAACCACTTTCTCTATTGGATCTTCCGGAATGCTGATCTGGGAGGTATCGTTGAAAAAATCCAGCTGCCGCGCCAGGGTCTCCGGGTAATCCATCAGCTCCCGAATCCAGGCATGGTCATTGGCGTTGAAGTGGCTATCAGACATCTTTGTATCCCCGTATGGTATCCAGCAGGTAGAACTTGCCGGCTTCGGAGATAGCTGCTCTTTTGGAGAGTTCGGAGTAGAGATGCGGCATGTTGTCTTTAATGGGTTCCAGCAACCTGAAATCCTGCATGATCGAAATGTCGGTACAGAGCTTTCCATCCCCACTGGCCAATGGTAAAAAGTGAAAAGAAATGCTCATTTTACGGTCATTGATAAAACTCAGCATGGCCTCTTTTTCGCCTTCGCCCGGTTGATGACCTTTGAAGATTTCACGGCAGACCCGCGGGAGTTCATTCCGCGAATAATCGATATCAAGCTGCTGGTTAAACATCAATTTCAGCGGCAGGGCCCGGTCGTTGACACAATCGCGCAGGGATTCTTGCAACTGGGGATTGGTCTGGATGGTATGTTCAAACAGCTGGAGGTAATGTACCAGGTTGTAATCTTCCACCCAGAATTCCACCTGGCCTTCCGGGGTCAAGACAGCGCTGCGCGTGGTGCCGTCAAGCAGGAAACGGATCAGCCGGAAAGATTGGTCGCGGTCATAGTTGACGAAATCGGCGCCGCGCAGCTCAAAGAGCCCCGGTTCGGTATAGAGTTTTTCCAGGCGCACCTTGACTTCTTTGCGGATGTGCTTGGCAAGATAGTCAAGCTTGTCGTTGATGCTACCTTCCATGGTGAGGTAGGAACGATTGCCGTCCACATCTTCGCAGATGCCGACGATGTCGGCTACGGCAGCCACATCCAAGCGGGAGATCTCATGGAAAAAATCATCATAGGGCCGCAGATGTTCGTGCACCGACTCGAAATGGGCTTCGAGTGCGGGTGTGTCCAGGCGTGGTCCCGGGTCGGCAAAGGCTGAAAATATGACCTGCGGCGGTGGGTTCGTTTCCGGGGAAGGGCTCTTCTTTTTACCCGGCAGCAATCGTTTGAATAGACCGAACGGCCCGGTTGCAGAAGGCTGCTGGAAATGGACTTCACACCCTACCAGGATCTTTTCAACTTCGATGGGACCGGGATTGAGTAGGTAGCGCCCCAACTGGGAAATGCGGTACGCCTTGACCGGACCATAATCTTTGCCCGGCACCAGGCGGCTGGCATCCAGTTTTACATAACGGCCGCCGGATATGATCCAGATCGGTTCCCGTGTATGCTCGCCCGCCGTCCGTTCTTTGGTCATGACATCTTCCTTAGTGGGTGTCTGTCCTCAAATGGTAGGTTTTGGTTCAGAGCAAGGCTTGAGCGATTTTGAAACCGCAGGCATAGTCAGCTATTCTGAGGATAGCGCTATAGCTTCACTACGTGCTCAAAAGAGCGAAAACACAGCTCCGGACCAAAAGATGCCGTTTGCGGATGGGACCCAATTGGGTAAGGCCTACCCACATACTTCCCGATCAGCCTCCACACCCAGATTAATATCCGCGCGATTATATGTCAATGGATGTAGTGTGTCAAGCCGTTCAGACACCACAATATGTTGTGGGTTACCTTTGTCTAACACCCCTAATTTCTTCTTCCGGTTCTTAAGCAAATCAGGGCCCGATACGCTTTATAATTCGTCTCTTGGCCCGTGATTCTCCAAGGCCCCCTGTAGCGCAAAGGCGATCGAAAACCGCGACGGTGCGGTGCTAGAGGCTTGAATTTTATCCATGATTCTTATATGGCTGAATCCATGGGAAAAGATGCCGACCATACCCACGATGATTACATCAAGGCGCTGATGAATATCAGTCAGGCGATTACCAGTGACCTTTACCTGGAAGACTTGCTGAAACTGATTGTCATGGTAACGGCCAACGTCACCGGTGTGGCCATCTGTTCCTTATGGTTGATCAATGAGGAGGAAAATCCGCCCAAGATCCACCTCAAGGCGACCCAGTCCATCGACCCGGAATATATCAAGGACCGCTCCCTGGGATTGAGCGAAGGGGTGGTCGGTCACATTGTCAGCACCAAACGCCCCCTGATCATCGCAGACGTGCTCAAGAGCGGCGGTTTCAAGGAAAAGGAGATGGCCAAACGGCTGAATCTGGTTTCCATGGTCGGTGTGCCGCTGCAGCTCAAAGACAAAAAGGTGATCGGGGCCCTGAACTGTTTTACCAAACACCAGCATAACTTCACCGAAACCGAGGTCAACCTGCTCAGCGCTGTCGCCGGCCAGGCTGCTGTGGCGATCCTGAACACCGAACTGATGGTCAAAACCAAGGTTATCCAGGAAGAGTTGGAGACCCGCAAACAGGTGGAGCGCGCCAAGGAGATCCTCATGATGCGGCGCAAGATGACCGGAAAGGATGCCCACCGCTGGATCCAGAAGAAAAGCATGGATTCCCGCAAGCATGTTCGCCAGGTGGCGGAAGCAATCCTCCTTTCCGAGGAGTTGAAAATTTAAAACTATCTCACCTTCCAAAGCTCACCATTTCCCTGCACATAGATCCGGTATTCTCCTGAACGTATCGTCAGCAGAGGTGTCGCCGCCCGTTCAATATGCCTTTTTTGCCGGCCGGTTATTGAGATGCATTAAATTAATCCCCACTAATTTTCTTGACTTTGAACATTAGTTTTGCTTAATTACCCGAGCTTACATCATTTATACCGGATTTCGGCCGTACAATGGCGTAGGGTCTCTATCCGGCCCACATTGAGACAAAGGCGTCTTTTGCTGAGGGTGGCAAGGGCGCCTTTTTATTTTTTTGCCCCGCATCAGGGGCGCCATCGAAGAGGGGAGTAAACTATGGAAAGAATCATTAAAAACAATGACGCATTGGGCACCACCAACCGGGGCAACCCCTGTGAATCGAGCCTCTGCACCCTGTGCCGGGCCGACTGCAAGGGTAAATGTGAAACCTGGCTGTCCAGCCTGGTCGGCCGCAAGCTGCTCTACCCGCGCAGCTACGGCATCGTGACCGCCGGTGCCAACAACACCTGCCATGTAGGTGTCTCCTACAATTCCCTGCGGATCCAGGGCTACGCTTACGGCTCACAGGGCCTGCAAGAGGGCATGAGCAATGATCCGGACGACTGTATCTTTCCGAACGTCTCCCTGGAGACCGAGTTCGGCCAGGAAGTCAAGACCAAGGCTCGCATCCCCTTGATGACCGGCGCATTGGGCTCTACCTTCGTCGCCCAGAAATACTGGGATTCTTTTGCCGTCGGCGCCGCCCTGGTGGGCATCCCCGTGGTTATCGGTGAAAACGTTGTGGGAGTGGATCTCAAATCTGAAATCGGTCCCGGCCCGGAGCGCAAGGGCCGTATCAAAAGCGCCCCCGAACTGGAACGCCGCATCGACGGCTACCTGCGCTACTACGATGGCTACGGCGCCATCATCGTGCAGCTCAACGTTGAAGATACGCGCAACGGCGTGGCGGAATTCGTGGCCGACAAATATGGCGACAAGGTCGTTATCGAACTGAAATGGGGCCAGGGTGCCAAGGACATCGGCGGCGAAATCCAGGTCACCAGCCTCGATTACGCCCAATTCCTGAGAGACCGCGGCTATGTGGTAGACCCGGATCCGTCTCTGCCCGAAGTCCAGGAAGCTTTCAAATCCGGCGCCATCCGGTCTTTCGCTCGCCACAGCCGCCTGGGCGCCACCAACCTCGACACCGTCGAAGCGGTTCGCGCCGATTTCATGAGCTCGGTGGAATACCTGCGCAGCCTTGGATTTGCCCGTATCACGCTGAAGACCGGTTCCTACGGTATGGAAGAGCTGGCCATGGCGATCAAGTTCGCCACCGACGCCAAGCTGGACCTGCTCACCATCGACGGCTCCGGTGGCGGTACCGGCATGAGCCCCTGGAACATGATGCAGAGCTGGGGCGTGCCATCCATCGACCTGCACTCCAAGGCCTACCAGTATGCCAGCATCCTGGCCGCCAAGGGTGACAACGTGGTGGATATGTCCTTTGCCGGCGGCTTCGCCCTCGAAGACAGTATCTTCAAGGCCCTGGCCCTGGGCGCCCCGTTCACCAAGCTGGTCTGTATGGGCCGCGCCATCATGATCCCGGGCTTCGTGGGCTCCAACATTTACGGCGCCCTGCATCCGGAAGAACGCGGCGATGTCAACGGCCACTGGAACGAGCTGCCTAAGACCGTCCGGGCGGTAGGCCGCGATGCCAAGGAAATCTTCGCCGGCTACTTCGACGTGGAAAAGAAAGTGGGCAAGGATGAGATGAAGAACATCCCGTACGGCGCCATCGCCTTCTGGACCATGGCCGACAAGCTCTCCTGCGGCCTGCAGCAGCTGCTGGCCGGGGCCCGCAAGTTTTCCATCACCAACCTGACCCGGCACGAGCTTTTCTCCGGCAACCGCGAGACCGCCCGCGAAACGGGCATCCCGCACGTGACGGACGTAAACGACGAAAGCGCGCGGAAGATTCTGAACTCCTAAATCTAATAATATTTAACTTAAAAGGCCTGTCGGGCAAATATCCGGCAGGCCTTTTCTATTTGATTTATACTTTCTATATTACATCATATCGGGGCCACTTGATATTTTGAGAACCATAGCAGATAAGAGTAATTGGTATACTCAGAATAGGAATATAGAAAGGCGTGGACTATATCAGACAATCCACGCCTTTTTGCTTGCAAGTATCAATGAGGACCAGGAGGTTCTTTTATTCTCTACGCGATAAAAACTTCTCTTTTGCCTACCCTCTGGGGTATTTCCTTTTGCTATTTTAATATATAACTAATGGTCGTATTACGCACCCCTGCAGACTTTATAGATTCAGAAGGTATTTCTGATTTTCACAGACTTCCTAGAAGTTACGTATAAGATAATAATGCATGAAAGTTGAATTTACTGGTTTTGCGCCGTTTCCGAAATACAGTGAAACGATTTTATTGGGTCCTATTTACTCGAAAATCTGTTGATCAAAGTCGGACTAGCAGAATAAGCAAAAGTGCTGTCGTCAATATTGCAAGGACTGTCCTAATGGCGTTCCATCGTAGCCAGCGTGACTCAAACCTTGCCGTGGTTTCCTGCAGCGCAGGCTCGGTCATCGTGTCAAGATCCTGGGATTGAAGGTGATTATTCAGGGGGATGTTGATAGTGACAGTCGGCAATTGGACACCAAATAAATAGATCACGCATGCGAAAACCATGAGGGTTCGATCCAGCCCCTCCAATAGCCAAATCCCCAGCACAGTTGAAACCAGCAATATCAAAGCAGAGCCGAGCCAGACAAATATAAATATCGGCTGGTTGTTCTGAATCACGCGATCAATTGCCTTGAAAGACTTGAGAAAGCCCAGATCGCCCAAGCTTTTAATGCCGGGCATAACGACGATCGCAAAGGTGAAAACCAATCCTGCGACCAGCGAACAGAGCAGGGCGGAAAAAAGTACGGCAAGTTTAATCAGTTCCATAGACGTCGTTATCCTAAGATTTCATCGGCACCGATGGTAATGGTATTCGAAGCAAATCGCTACTCATCCCGTTCCAGCCTCCACATCCAAGCCACCTGTGGCGGCGGCCTCGCGAAGGAAATTTTGGAAACGACGGGGATTGTTTCCTGTCACGAGTTTGATGTCGTCGCTGATGTTAGACGCTAGACCCTCCCGGAAGTAGCGTTCAAGATCAAGCATCCTGTCCGCGAGTTCTTCAGTCATCCCCCCGGCAAGCATCCCCTGCTTAAGGTCAGCAGGAGGGAGGCTCACATGTATTATTGGACGCCCCAGCGCATCTGACAACTCACCCGAGATCTTTTCATAGGTTAGCGCCTCTGGCCCTGTCAGCGTATATGCACGCCCTTCATGGTTCCCGCCGGTTAATGCATGGACGGCGACTGCGGCGATGTCACGCACATCAACATGACTGATCTTGGCGTTTCCGCTCGCGCTGTAAAAAGTCCCCTCTGATCTGATAGTCTCGCTCATGAAGGTTACGACGTTTTGCATGAAGCTGTTCGGGCGAAGAAAAGTCCATGCCAGGCCGCTCGACTCAATAGCCTTCTCTACCGGTCGATGGACCTTTGCCAAGCTGTATGACTCTTCGGCGGCCCCATTACAGACTGCTTCACAATGTGTCGAACACCACTAGCCTTCGCCGCTTTTACAGCGTTTATTTCAAGTCCGGTTTGTTCCAGAACATTTGGACCAAGGAGAAACAGCCTGTCACATCCCACAAAGGCCTCCTCCAGTGTATCCGGTCGATTGTAGTCGATAACAACCGCTTCGATTCCGCTCGCTCGTGCGCGATCAGCCTTCCCCTTCGAAAAATACGCCAACCGAAATCGCGCATTTGTTGATTCGAGTTGCTTGAGAACCTCGCTTCCGAGGGTCCCTCCGGCTCCAGTAATACAAATCATGGTTCGGCATCCTCTTTCAGTTAATTGTGATTGAGTGTCGGAACCGTATTTGGCCCAACGTTGCTAATCAGCTACGCGATTTTTCGTAGGCTGAATTAGCCTTGTTACGTCGCCCACTCTGTTGGTCAATAATATAGTTAAGAGATCTCAGGAACGATACCAAGCTGTTGGAAAAAGGTCAGATTATCAAGAAGCTCTCTATCTTCCACGATTTTGTTGTCTTTAATGCGACTAATAACCACACCATGAACTTCTGCTGATTTTTGAGTTGCGGGAATGCCCATGAAGTTTTGCTCATGGGTGCCTTTGAGTGTAAATGCAGTACAGGTTCGGTCATCAGAACTGAAGAAATCGTTTATTTGGAGGCTCAGGTCAGGAAACGCACCACGGAATGCCCGTATAAATTCTGTCAATTGACCGATACCTTTCAGTTGACTGTCGGGGCTCCAATATTCGTACTCAGGATGAATGATCTTCTCGAGCACTGAAAGGTTCCCCTTGTTGAATGCTTCATCAATAAGGGTATGAACCAAATCTTCCGGTTGCATATTTCTCTCCTTTAATAAGCGTCAGCACATCGGCTTAACGCTGACGTTAACCTGCCGCGACTTGATCTATGCAGTCCGAAGTATTTAATGCGAAACCGTGATGTTTCTTGCGGTCAGGTTGAACCGTTGTTGGTAGCGAAACTATCTTTCGATTGATGCAGAAACTTATTTATTCTATTAGGATTATACCACATTGTGGCTTGTCAAGTCGCTGGGGCGATAGGATGTGATGATAGCGTTTCTTCTGTATTTCGGTTTAGTACCCATATCAGCCTTAACATTAAATTACAGCTAAGTTACCGACATTATATATGTGCTGAGACTGGACGTATGCTAAAAACACTTAGAACGAACACTTTTGCCAAAAACATTCAGTATTTCTATAATTCCGTAAAGTTGCACACTCTTAGTGGTATTGCGCGGTTCAATTCCCGCCTATCGGCCCTGGCCGATGGTAAAGCCTCATAAAATGAAAAGTCGGGACGCCAGTACGGCCACCCCGACCCAAACACTATTTTTGCTATTTCTCAGTTGTCACAAAATAAGGAATATCATCGAACCATTAAGATTATCCCCACGGTGATCAAATTACAGATAACACAATTCGGGCTTGTCAGGTCAAGTAAATCTTAACCACCGAGGCGTTTGACACCGGGTTGCGGCAACTGTATTTTAAGGTAATCAAATCGAATCCGCCGTCAGCTTTCTGATCTTTGACGCGCGTATATCGAACCAGCTGTTGGCCGGCCAAGCGAAAGCTCCCTTGTTCAATCTGCATTCGTTGCCAACCAATCATAAAAATGGATTTCAGCGATCCAAAGACAGTCCGAAAGGGAAAACTATGTTTACACTCTTGATTGCTTTTTTTCTCCTCGCAATCGTGATCTCTTTTTTGTGCTCCATGTGGGAAGCGGTGCTTTTGAGCATCACGCCATCTTACGCCCAGATCAAACTGAAGGAGGGAACCCACGTTGGCAGGCGGCTGCAGGTTTTCAAAGAGAATATAGATCGGCCACTTGCCGCTATTTTAACCTTGAATACAATTGCCCATACTGTCGGTGCCGTGGGTGTGGGCAATCAAGCAACCCAAATATGGGCAGAGACCAACCCCTTGGCCACCAGCGTCATAGTCCCGGTGATCATGACCTTGGCAATACTGGTGCTGTCAGAGCTAATTCCCAAGACCCTGGGAGCCAATTTCTGGAAGGAGTTGGCTCCATTTACCGTGAAGTCATTGTCCTTGGTTATCGCCGTTCTATTTCCATTGATATGGTTCAGCCAATTCATTACCAAGGCATTGAAAAGGGACAAAACCAAAAGTGTATTCTCCCGAATGGATTTTCTCGCCATGGCCGAAGTCGGCGCCGATCAAGGGGTTTTCGAAAAGCGCGAATCGGACATCATTTTCAACCTGCTCAAATTCAATTCCATCCGCGCCAAAGATGTCATGACTCCGCGGGTAATGGTAAAGGCGGCCTCCAGGGACATTACCATCGGCCAATTGTATCGCTCCAATAAAGGCATATCATTTTCACGAATTTTGCTGCATGAGGGCGAAACGATAGATACCATCACTGGATATATCCTAAAAGACGAACTTCTCACCATGCTAGTTGAAAATAAAGAAGATGAACCGATCCACCTTTTGGAACGCAAGATTTTGGCTGTCCCGGAGAGTTTTCAGATTCCAGATCTGTTCAGCCGTTTTTTAAATGAGCGTGAGCATATCGCCATAGTAGTTGACGAATTCGGTGGCATGTCGGGAATCGTGACGATGGAAGACGTCATCGAAACGCTTTTGGGTTTGGAAATCGTGGATGAATCAGACCGTGTAGAGGATATGCGGGCACTGGCCAGGAAGGATTGGGAAAAACGGGCTAAATCCATGGGACTGATCGATGTTCCAGCGGTCCAGCCTTCTGAAAATGGTGGTGGGGAAAAAAGGTAGTGTTTATTCCATCGAGAGGCTTCGTAAGCGTTCATCCCCGCATCCAATAGTCTTGTTCAAACTGAATGTTTGTGCTGGCTAAAACAGAACTGGCATATTTGGATATTTTGCCGATATATTCAGAGCATCTGGGCTGAGCACTCTTACCAATGGTGCTTGGTTGAAGATGGTATACCTCAACCGTGGAAGATTTTGGTATTTTGAGGTATCTTGAATAGATCGAACACGCTATAGACTACATCTAGTCCAATATTATTATTTATCTGCTCCTGATATCCATGTTGGAAGCACATGCTGGACTTAGCCCTTCAGTGCTCTTGATTCAGTCGCGTCTATTTAATTTTGACCCACAACAGCCGTGCTGTGTCTGAACCTGTGTTGGTCCACTCGGCCGGATTATCCACCTTCAGGTAGATGGTTTCCCCGGCTTTCACCGTATAGGCGTTGTTGTTGATAACCGTCTTCAACTCACCTTCCAGCAGGTAACCCATCTCTTCACCCTTGTGGGTAAAAAAGTGGCCCGGTAATTTTTTGTTGGGTTCGATTTCCAGCAGAAAAGGCTCCGCCTTGCCTTCGAAATCCAGGGGCGATAGCTGCCAGCCCTGGATACTGCCTTTGGGCAGGTCTGGAAAATTCACGGCCACTCCCTCACCAGAAAACACCGGCCGTTCCACCCCTACCGGGTTCTGGAAAAAGGCGCTGATTTCGACCCCGAGTACTTCGCCGATTTTAAACAGGGCCGGGATGGACGGATAGATGGTACTGCTTTCGATCTGAGATATGGTGCTGGGAGTAACCCCCACATAACCGGCCAACTCTTTTTGGGACATCCCTTTTTTCTTGCGCAGGTCTTTCATGCGCAGCCCCAGATCGCTACGGCGGGCGGTTCCGGCGGCACTTTCAAAATTGGCATCCAGGCCGCTGGTCCAGTATCCCTGGGGTTTGTCCAGGATCTCCGGATTGCGCTTGTCCGCCTTGAGGACGGTCAGGGAAGACTTGCCCCGGTTGAGATTCAGCTCGACCGCCACCTGGGCGATGTGGTTGATGCTGGCCCGCAACCGGTTGGAATGGGCTCCTTTTTCGATAACCCAGTAAGCGATGGTATCCAGTTCATACAAGCGCGGACAGGAACGGGAGTAAAATTTGAGGATCTTCTCTTCGCCACCCCACAATTCCTGCATACCGGTCAAACTTTCGAACACCAGGCGGACATCCCCCTCCAGGGTCTGGTGGAGATTGTAAATCGCATCCATGACCTGCGCCGGCTTGGAAGGCTCCTCCATTTTTATAATCTTGCAAGGTTGTTGACTGCTAACCTTTTCATAAAACCGGCTGAACACTTCGGAGCCATCCCCCTTGCCGTAAGTAAAGCAGTCCAGTAGGGTCAATTGTTGGTTCTCGGCCAGAGGGCCCAGTTCTTCAATTACGGTCTTGGGCGATCGATCAAAACTCACATATATAATTGCCTTGCGCTGCTCCTTGGACTCCCGGATGAAGTTGAGGCAAAACAGGGAGGCCAAGCTGCCGGCATCGTCGTACCAGATCACATTGTCGCCGATGAGAAGACCTCCCAACAGGTTGTCAAACTGGCTAACGCCCGAGGATACACTGGCTTTTTGGGAATACATAATTGTTGGCTCCGCTAATTGTAAATAAAATGATCCTCCAACTTCATAAATCCACGAATGGCATGTAAGAGGCCATGCGTCAGGGGTTCCGGCGGCCAGGGAATCACTTTACGGCCGATAAAGAAAAGTTCGGTCCGCTCGGACGGCTGGCCGCAGATCAATTCGGCCATGGCCCGGCCGTTGGTGGTCGTCATGGACACGCCATGCCCGATACAGCCCATTGAAAACAGGGCCTTTTTATCCTCTCCGAGATAGCCGATCACCGGGACCATATCCAGGGTCACAGAAACCGGACCACCCCAGCGGTGGGTAATACCGAGCCCCTCGAGCTGCGGAAATATCTCGATTATATGCTCCTCCAGGTGACGAAATGTCTTTTCGTTAAGGTCTTTGTCCAGATCGGCACCATACCCGACGGAAACATCGCCGCCGCCCATGGCAATCCGGTTGTCATGGGTGAGACGGTAATAATGGATCAGATCGCGGGCATCCTCCACGCCGGCCCGGCAGCCCCATCCAATGCTCTCCAGTTGATCAGGACTGAGCGGCTCGGTCAGGACGATGTGCGTGAAGGCCGGTTTTTGCATGGCCCGCAGTTGCGGAAAAAGGACAGAGTAAGCATTGGTGGCAATTACCAGGTAGTCAGACTGAATGGCGCCCGCGGCCGTCTCCACAAAAAAATCCCCAGTGCTGCCTTTTGAAAACGCAGTAACCGGAGACTCTTCATAAATGGTCACGCCTTTTTCTTCAGCAGCCTGTTTTAACCCCCGGGTCAGCTTGGCAGGATTGAGAATACCGCAGCGCGGTTCGAACCAGCCCACCTTGTAAAAGTCGGTGTTAAACTCGGCGGCCAGTTTTTGGCGGTCCCAGCGCTCCACCCCACCGAGGTCCCACCGCTCCAGAATTCTGAAATCGTGTTCGACTCGCTTTGCCTGGGCAGCACTGGTGCCGACCAGCAGGTAGCCGGATTGCTCGTAGTCACAGTCAATCTCATGTGAGGATATGAACTCGTGTAGGTAGTCAACGGCCCCTTCCATGTAGATCTGGGCCGCGCGGGCCTTGTCATCATTGAACCGGAAGGCAGTGATCCCCTTGGTCAATCCGAACAATGTCATGGAAAAGCCGCCGTTACGCCCGGATGCTCCGTAACCGCAGACATCCGCTTCAAGCAGACGCACATCCAGGTTCGGATTGAGCTTTTTAAGGTGATATCCCGTGGACAAACCGGTGTAACCACCCCCCATGATCACCACGTCCGCGATCTGGCGGCCTGCCAAAGCATCATTGGGCACGATGGGCTCCGGAAGGGCCTCGAGCCAATAGCTCTTCTTACGGTAGTCATTCATATTCGTCTCCTATTGGGAACTGATAGCATATCTGAGCGTATCGCTCAAACCGAGCGATGATCGATTGACGGCTACAATGTCAATCTGCTATCCCCTTGATCAGAAAACCGGCAAGCACGAGGAGGATCTTTTGAGAAGATGGCGATGCACCATTTGCGGTTATATCCATGACGGCGACCAGCCGCCTTACCAGTGCCCAATCTGTCGGGCGCCGGCCGCCATGTTTGAAGAAATCAAGTCACCCGATCTGGAAGGCTCTGGAAAAGACAACCTGCCTGACCCTTGAATGACGCGACATCGTTACAATCTGAGGAAATAAAGATATGGCTGTGGCACGGGTGCGTTATTGCCCGATAAACGATTAGAAGCGGTTTCAAAACCTTCCCTCGGTCCCAATCTCTGTGTTGGGCGCTCGGTTCAAATCCTCGAGATACTATAAGTATTTACCACGATAGGCATTGGCTTCGCTGGCACCTCCGGTATGAACCTCGCGGCCGCCTTGACCTTGAACCCGATTGAAGGTTTTGAAACCGCCTCTATATTTCGGTTTGTTGACTTGTGATTGGCTTTGCCTTAACATTTTAAAAACATATCACGCCACTGGAAAAAGGGGATCCATTATGGCCCAGAACTGGAAGGAAAATATCGCTTGTGCAACCCATTGCCCGGTTTGTGAGAAACAACTGGGGGCCAAAGAGCCGCGCATCTTTTCCACTTTTGACCATCAGCCGATCTGTATGGCATGTAAAAAGAAAGAGGAAGACCGGGACGATTATCCGGAGGTCTCCCAGGCTCTCATCGGTCAGTGTATGACGGATTCTGAACTTTCTTACGGCGTTGATCCGGAGGCTTTCTGCTATCACCATTTCTATCCCTTTACCTGCTAAACCTTCAGAATTTCGCCTAATTTCACAATCGTTCTAAACAATTAGGCAGATTAGGTTTTTCCTTGAAATATTAGATAATAAATGCTAATTGATAATCATTATCATTTGCAAAGAGCCCTGGTTCCAAGGACAAGGTTTTGAGGATTGAATAAACCATACACCCAACAAACACATGAGGCCGCGTGACGGATCACCGGAATAGATACACCGCCATTGTGAATCGCCTGCGGGAAAACGACCATAAACTTACTCCCCAGCGGCTGGCCATTGCCAAGATTCTTGCTCGCAGCGAAGGTCATCCGAGCGTGGAAACCATTCACCAGGCGTTACAGGGTGACTTCCCAACCATGAGCCTAGCCACGGTATACCGCAATGTCCTCCTGATCAAATCGTTGGGGGAAGTTCTGGAACTCGGTTTTGCGGATGGCAGCAACCGGTACGACGGCAACAGGCCCTATCCGCATCCGCATGTGGTTTGTGTTAAGTGTACAGCCATTATCGATCCGGACCTGGAAAGCCTCAAGGACATGACCGCCGAGGTTTCCGCCGAAACGGGATTTAAAATTCTCTCACACCGGGTCGACTTCTTTGGTGTCTGCAAAGCCTGTCAGACTTCAAATAGATAGTAATTTTTTTTGGCATATCAATGATAATGATTATCATATACTAACAAATATTATTAGGGGTCGCCTTGAAAGATACCCAGAGTTCTGGTAGTTGTGGTGTAGTATCCTACCTGACTCACATCCTGAAACGCTCTATACGCCTAGCTGATAATCGCGCGCCAAAACATCTGTCTGTCTGCAGGGCCGCCATTCCCCGAACTGTTTGTATGTTGCGACATGCGGTTGATGATTTTTCCAAATATCCAGTTTTAACCTTTTTTCCATTGATACCATGCAATTCCCCGGCTGGTCATTTCTCCGAAATTGGCTGGCCGGCTAAATCGACCGTAACGATTAAACAAAAACCCGAGACTCATTTTTCAAATTGAGAAAGGAGGCAACACCATGACCGAGGAAAGCAAATGCCCGGTAACGGGCAAAATCGGAAACCCCACCGCCGGTGGCGGGACATCGAACCGGGACTGGTGGCCGAACCAGTTGAACCTCAGGATTTTGCATCAGCACTCCCGTAAAGGCAATCCGATGGGTGAAAGGTTCAACTACGCTGAAGAATTCAAAAAACTCGATCTAGCGGCCCTGAAAAAGGACCTCTATGCGTTGATGACCGATTCGCAGGACTGGTGGCCGGCGGACTATGGTCACTATGGGGGTCTCTTCATCCGGATGGCGTGGCACAGCGCCGGCACTTATCGCATGGGCGACGGCCGCGGTGGCGGAGGGACCGGCAACCAGCGCTTTGCGCCGATCAACAGCTGGCCGGACAATGTAAACCTGGACAAGGCGCGCCGCTTGCTCTGGCCGATCAAACAGAAATACGGCCAGAAGATCTCCTGGGCCGATCTCTTGATCCTCGCCGGCAATTGCGCGCTCGAGTCGATGGGATTCAAGACCTTCGGTTTCGGCGGCGGGCGGGCGGACATCTGGGAGCCGGAAGAGGACATTTATTGGGGCTCGGAGGACGAGTGGCTGGGCGATAAACGCTACTCTGGTGATCGGGATCTGGAAAATCCGCTGGCCGCCGTGCAAATGGGCCTTATCTACGTGAACCCGGAAGGGCCCAACGGCAACCCCGATCCGGTTGCCTCCGGCCGTGATGTCCGCGAGACCTTTGCGCGCATGGCCATGAACGACGAAGAGACCGTTGCGCTGGTCGCCGGCGGGCACACCTTCGGCAAGTGTCACGGCGCGGACGACGCATCGCATGTGGGACCCGAGCCCGAGGGGGCCGGCATCGAAGAGCAGGGCCTCGGCTGGCGCAGCAGCTTCGGCAGCGGCAAAGGCGGCGACACGATCTCCAGCGGCATCGAGGGCGCCTGGAAGCCGAACCCGACCAAATGGGACATGGGATATCTGAAAGTACTGTTTAAATACGAGTGGGAACTGGTCAAGAGCCCGGCCGGGGCGCACCAGTGGCTGGCCAAGGACGTGGACGATGAGGACATGGTGGTGGACGCCCACGACCACTCGAAGAAACACCGGCCGATGATGACCACAGCGGACCTTTCGCTACGCTTCGACCCGATCTACGAGCCCATCGCACGGCGCTACCTTGACAACCCCGAGGAATTCGCGGACGCCTTTGCCCGGGCCTGGTTCAAACTGACCCACCGCGACATGGGCCCGCGCGCGCGATATCTGGGGCCGGAGGTGCCTGACGAGGAACTGATCTGGCAAGACTCGGTGCCCACCGCCGAGCACGAGCTGATCGATGAGCAGGACATCGCCGACCTGAAGGGTAAGATTCTCGCCGCGGGCTTGTCCATCCCGGAAATAGTCTCTACCGCCTGGTCATCAGCATCCACGTTCCGTGGTTCCGACATGCGAGGTGGTGCCAACGGGGCCCGCATTCGGCTTGCACCACAAAAGGATTGGGAAGTCAACCAGCCTGAACAACTGGCCAAAGTACTGGGTGTTCTCGCGGGAATCCAAAAAGAGTTCAACAGCACGCAGTCCGGCGGCAAACAGGTGTCGCTGGCCGACCTGATTGTCCTGGGGGGTTGCGCTGGTGTCGAGCAGGCGGCCATGAACGCCGGACACGATGTGACCGTGCCCTTCACCCCCGGACGCACCGATGCGACCGATGAGCAAACCGACGCGGTGTCCTTCGTCGTACTCGAACCGAAGGCAGACGGATTCCGCAACTACCAGAAGAAAAAATATGCCGTCTCGGCAGAGGAACTGCTGGTGGACCGGGCGCAATTGTTAACGCTGACCGCACCTGAAATGACGGTTCTCATTGGCGGACTACGCGTCTTGAACGCCAACTTTGAACGGTCCCAGCACGGCGTCTTTACCGATCGGCCTGAGACGCTTACCAATGAATTCTTCTTGAACTTGCTTGACATGGGCACGGAGTGGAAGGCAACCACGGGAGACGAAGACGTGTTTGAGGGTCGTGATCGCAAAACGGGCGAACACAAGTGGACCGGGACCCGGATCGACCTGATCTTCGGTTCGGACTCCCAACTTCGGGCACTGGCGGAAGTCTATGGCTGTGAGGATTCCCAAGAAAAGTTCGTGCGCGACTTTATCGCGGCTTGGGACAAGGTCATGAACCTGGACCGGTTCGACCTGGCCTGATTGCAACATCAATGTATTTGAGTCCAAACTGAAACCCTTCACAACATAGGCGGGCGGCGTTTCAATCCGAGTTGAAACGCCGCCCTTTTTGTTTGCATAATGCTATTCAAGTGGCTACAATTGGGCCCAAATCACCACCTTGCCGTTTTTCGACAACCAAACAACCGGCAACACCCCTTTTCCAAATACGAGGACTCCATGTTACCACCGTATAAACTGGCCCGCTTGTCAGGATTGATTGTCTGCTTCATACTGCTGCTTCTGATCGGTTGCCAGTCTCAACCTCGCAAAAACCTTTTGCAGCGGGTTGAAGAAAGTACCGGCAAGAAATTGCGCACCACCCAGGCCGAGCTCCGCCTGAAAACCCAACATGCGGCCCAGCCCCTATCTGGCATCATTGAGGCCCACGCAGATATGATCCTCGCTGAAACCGTTGATCCGGACGTCCGCAAAACGCGCTGTTGTGGAAAATCAACGGTATCCCGGCCATCCAGCAGGCCGCTTTTCAACCTGATCCGTTTCTGTCCTTTCTAGATCTGTGGGTCCTGTCGGTGCAAATGCGATTTTATTTCGAGGAAGGACACGGTAAGGAGGCTCTACAGCGCTGGCATCCAATGGCAGCGGAGGGGGCGCACAAGGTGGAATCGATTGTCGAAACCCTCGCCCGGGAGATCAGCGGGGATGGCGACATCTCGGCTGCAGAAGAGAAAATCGAGACCTGGAGCCGGGAACACCCCATTGAATCACTGCACTTCATCCGCCCGTCACTCACCATATTACTTGCGGATGAACTCGGCGGCCAGGACCTGGGTACGTTTGAAATCGTGGAGGCCGTGGCGGTGGGCGTAGCCGATCTATCCCAGCAGATGTCCGCCTACGCCAACTATCTCCCCAAGCAGGCCCGCTGGCAGACGGAATTACTTTTAGAGAGCTTGACCGCCACAGAAAAAGTCGACCAGGCCCTGTCTGAATTCGTGCGGGTTTCCAGGGATATCGACCGGCTCACCTCGCTGGCGGAAACCGCGCCCAACACAGTCGCTAAAGAACGCGCGATCATCCTCAAGGCCCTGTCGCGTGATCTGGATCGCGCCCTGGCAGTCCTGGATGGCCAGCGGAGGGCCACATTGGAAGTGCTTGAAAAAGAACGCCTGGCCGTGATGGGTGATGTTAAAACGGAACGCGCCGCCATGTCTGCCGACATCACGGCTGAACGCATCGCCGTGCTAAAAGAAATCGAGCGGCAGCGGCAGGAAACCCTCGCCAAGTTGGAGGCCATCGGCAAGCGCCTGCTTGACGATGCGCTGGATAACAGCAACGAAAAGATCGACCACTTCTTTATTCGGACTCTCCAGGTGGGGGCTCTGCTTGTATTCGTGATTTTGTGTTTCTGCACCGGTGCGATTTACTACACACACCGCAAACAGGGATAACCCAGGACACCTTTTAAGGCACTATCCACAGTGCCCCACTCGTAACCTTATCGATGAGGTAGCGCGACACGCTACCCATAAAAAATGCCTTGTCAATGCCCCGCTGGCCAACCACAATGGTGCCGAATTTGTGCTTGGCGGCAAATTCCGCAATAGTCTTGCCGGCCTTGCGACCGCCTTTGACAACTTCCAGCTTGACGTGCTCTCGCGGCAATCCGGCCTCCTCGAAATACTTCTCGGCCTGGCTGTAGAACAGATCCATACAGGCCTTTTCACCCCGGGCGATGATTGCCGCCAGTTCCTGATCCGGGTCTCCACCAGTGCCCATCTGGCATTGGTTGCTGGACGCTCCGGCCACGTGGAGCAGGGTAATGCGGTTGTTTGCATTTTTGGACAGCATAAAGCCAACATGGTCGATGACCCGCAGGCAGGCTTCGGATCCGTCGACAGCCACCAGCAGGTCGCCGGACGCCGTTTCACCGTTCACCAACCAAACCGGGATAACCCGGGATTGCTCCAGGATGTTGGCGCTGATGCTACCGGAATAGAGTTTCGCGAGGCGCGACAATCCCCGGCGACCGGCCACGATCGCGTCATAGCGCTTTTCCTGGGCAAACTCGATAATGTCCTTGGCAAAACCCAGGTTACGCTTACGGGTCAGACACCCGATCTTGTCAGCTACTACCCCCAGGCCGACCATTTCGTCGCGGTACGCTTCCACCAGCTGCATCGCGGCTCTCTCGTTGGCCTGCATCAAGCAGTTAAGCTGCTTGCGGGCCTGGCCGTCCTTGCGGGCTTCCTCCTGCAGGAAGCTGGAGATCATGGGCTGAATGTGAAAAAGATCAAAGTGCAAGTTCTCTACCCGGGCAGACATCTGCGCCGCATAGTGAATGGCTTTTTTGGAGTGCCGCGAATCGTCCACGGCAATCAAAATTCTCTTTTCCATGTAGATAATCCTCCAGATGATCGTAGGCGTTTAAACTATCAGAAGATAATCAAGCCCTAAATGGTATGCAAGGGTATCTGACAACAGATTAAACCTTTTTCTAACTTGCCGCTAATACCGTCTCCACATTTTTTCTGAAAACTGGGTGCGAAATCGGTCCTCCGGCGTTCCCCCACAAGTCAGTACTACGCTATCCGATTTCCGCACATATCCCTCTCTGCGAATGCGGCTCAATAGAGCCGCCTTTACATTTAGAGGCCATCTATAAATATGGCCTTTGACCCAATCTCTGCGTTGGGCGCTCAGTTTCAACCCTCGAAATACTTTTTGTATTCCTCTGGTTGAAACCTCACGGCCGCCTTTACCTTGAACCAAATCCTATTATTTAAAAAGCCTCTGGTTTAGGAAAAATACTAGTTGGCGCGATCGAGTGTCCGGTACTGAATCGCCTCGGCAATCTGGTCGGCCCCGATGTGCTCACGACCGGTCAAGTCGGCCAGGGTCCGGGCAATCTTCAATATGCGATTATAGGCCCGGGCCGACAGTCCCAGTTTGTCCACCGCGGTTTCCAGCAGCCGTCGTGAGTCCGGATTCATAGGGCAGTGCGTCCGGATATGGCGACTGCCCATCTGGGCGTTGCAAAAGATCCGGGCCCGCTGAAAGCGGCGGGACTGAATCCGGCGGGCGACGGCAACCCGTTTCTGAATAGCAGCCGACGGCTCGGCCCGTGCTTTGCCCATCAGGTCCCGGTAGGGTACCGCCGGCACCTCGATATGGATGTCGATCCGGTCCAAAAGCGGACCGGAAATCTTCGAACGGTAGCGATGGATCTGGGTGGCGGTACATCGGCAGGCGTGTTTGGGATCGCTGAGAAATCCGCAGGGACAGGGATTCATGGCGGCCACGAACATAAAACTGGATGGATAGGTCAGGGTGGAAGCGGCTCGGGAAATGGTGACGGTTTTATCTTCCAGGGGCTGGCGCAGGACCTCCAGGACATGCTTTTTGTATTCGGCCAGTTCGTCCAGGAACAGAACCCCGTTGTGGGCCAGGCTCACCTCCCCGGGCCGCGGAATGTGACCGCCGCCGATGAGCCCGGCATCGGAGATGGTGTGATGGGGTGATCGAAACGGCCGCCGGGTCACCAGGGCCTGGCTTTTTTGCAGCATCCCCACCACACTATAAACCTTGGTGGTCTCGATGGCCTCCGCCAGGGCCATGGGCGGCAGTATCCCGGGCAGACGCCGGGCCAACATGGTTTTCCCAGATCCCGGAGGGCCAACCATCAACATGTTATAGACAATTTAACCTCCTGTAAATTCTCCACCAACCTTCGCGTCCAAACCTCTGTTTTTTAACTAATAAATAAGGAGGCATGGATAAATGACCCAATCAAAGAACGGATATCAAATTCAAAACCTAAACCGGAGAAAGGCAATAAGAAAGATGTGCCTGGATTGTTCGGCGTGGTCGTATAAGGAAGTCCAGAACTGTGAGCGTTCAAGCTGCCCTCTCCACCCCTTTAGAACTGGGAAAGGTAAGCAAGACCCTAAGATCCGCCAGAAATCAATCCGGCAATATTGTTTGTGGTGTTGCAATGGGCAATCTTATGAACTTGTAAAATGTCCGGTCAAAGATTGTCCGCTTTATATTTTTAGAAAAGGCCGGAGGGATCGGTCCATAGATGTGCTGTGTTTGTCAAATAAAGGGCGTATAGCGGCCAATATTCAAACTGACTATGTGGAGGATATAACTAAGGGTGCTTTAGAAGTGCCCAACAGCTAAAACATCCCCTATATCACTTATTAACAGGCTCACATTTTTACAGTTTGCCTGGGTTCCTTGATCAGGAATTAAACCAAAGGGGCTGCCAGGACACCCTCTTAACCCAGGCAAAACACCTTCCTGGAGGTAATTATGAAAACAAATCAGACCCAACCAGTACAACCTGCCGGCTACTATTTTGATAAAGTCACCCTAAACAGTTCAACACCAGTAAGCATACTCTGCCAAAAATTACCTCTGTCAGTAATTTGCAACGAGTGCCGGTTCCATAAATTCTCTAATGCAAGCAAACAGCTTTATAAGCACGGCTACAGATCAAGATTTGAAATCGTTGCTCCTACAGAAAAGTGTCTGAAAGTGCTTAATGAATATGAGTCCGCCTTTCAAATTAGGCGCATCGGATCGAGCCTAAGCCATATATACAGAATGAATGGCTTTTATACGTTTGGATCATTAGAGATAGCCCGCGATACCTTTTTTGACAATTTGATTGAAGCTGAAGATGCAGTTGAATCTTTAGGAAAAACTACGAGGGTAAGGTGGGCAAGAAAAACGCGGACTTTTGATAGAGCAATTGAAGTCCAAAACACAAAGAAACCATTCCGTAAAGGTGCGCTCGGCAGGTACTCTTTTTATTATATTGGAGGAGCTCAAACCTTTAAAATTTATTCGAGAAGGTCGAAGATCAACGAAAAGCCCTGCCTACACGAAGAATGGAAAATTAATCGCGCAGCTAAAATTCGAGAAAAGACCGGGATCAACCAGCTATCTGACTTGTTAGATTTTGATTTTGAAAAGCAGTTCAATGAATTGGCTGAAAAATACATTACTGAAGAATCCATTGATCATTTTCAGCTCGGAAAATGGATGCTCGATTTAAGAGGAAGGCGAAATCTTAAAGCCGATCAGCTATTAAACATTAAACTACAAGCTAACTGGTTTTGCCGCGACAAAAAAATTGGTTCGTTTGCAGATTTAGCAGCGTATTTTATGAAATTGAAGCGGGATATAAGGGCACGACGAGGCAGACGTTCTGCTTATGATGAAAAAATTCTAAAGGTGGATTACAATAAATTCAAATCTAAGAAAATTGAGAGGGTAAGGCGGTAATAGGGTCAATATCTACTTGACCTGACAACAATTAATCATCGTTAGCTGGAAATCGGTAAATTTGGCTGTATTTTTCATGTATCTGATATTTTGTTGGATTTTTGATAGTAGCACGACACCCCAAAATACCAGAATCATTCTACGCTTTTGAGAATCCAGCGTCAACCGAACTTGACCGATAAAAATCAAAGGGGCCAACCTCTATAAAACCTTTATCGTTTTATCAATTTGTTACCTTGGCCTGATGCCGACAACGTTGAATATCACAATTTGTTCGATAAGGCCTCAATTTTTAAAACGAATACTTTTTTAGGGAATTCATGGATTCGCTTTGTAGCTTAAAAACCGTGTCAAACTAATTTAATTTTGGAAGTTCTTCAATATCATTTACTGCGTGAGTTAAGCTAATTTGCCAATCAACTAATATCTTTGGTAGACTGTAAGAATCCTTTATGCTAAACTCATATATATCAGCAATGTCTTTTAAGAGATCTTGCCCCTTTTCAGTCCAGTTATTTAGTCCTTCTAAAATTTTATCCCTACCTTTCTTTTTATTCCAAAAGTGTGCAATCAAACCGGGTATATAGTTACTTATCGCCCTAAAATAAACGTCTGCAGATGCGCAGTAATAGTTTGGGCCATTTTTTTTGATTTCCTCCCGAGGGTCTTTACCGGCTTTCTCATACTCATTATACTTTTCATTCAATCGGTCAATCTCAAAAGTGACGATATCAACTAGATTATCGTGGACTATATTAATTTGACTTAGCAAGTCTTTATTTCTAATCTCTTCTAACTTATTAATTTTTGAAAAACACCATTGAAGATAAGGTGGTGTAGTAATGAGTTCTTGAACATATCCCTTTCCGGCTGCTGATAATACTATTGGTAATGATGGATCATTGTATAGTTTCTCTACCCCTAGATAATAGTCACTAACTGAAGAAAAAATTAGTCGTTTATCAATATGGACGAGTGGTGTTAAAGTGTCAGTCAGTTCATCTACAGTGTAACCGTAAAATGATGCCAAATTTTTAATTGCGGCTACATCATCTTCAAACTCGGTATTAGAATAGTATAGCTTATATAATATGAATAATGGCAATGGTTTTATTGCGTCGCCAGTAAAGAATACATTAATGGCTTTTACCTTATCTTCTGTTTTAATCCCTTTCGGTTCCAATAGCTGCCACCCTGCTTCAAAGCGGGAGATGCTAGGTGCGTATTTTTTAATGAATCGTGAGTAGGGAGAAATATCTCCTATTACAGGATCACTTTTGTCATTATTGCTTGATATATCAGGATAGATAGTTTGAACTTGCGCTAATACAATTTCAATCCAACCAATCAATTTTTTAGTTAAATGTTTATCATAACCGCCTTCGAAATCACAGCATGCAGCCTCGAAAGCGTCTATTAGTGATACCTTATTTACTTTTTCTTTAAAACCATCAATAAAACTACCTAAAAATTCAAACTCAATATTATCTCTCAAAATTTTAATTATTTGGATTGCATGAACTTTTGAAATTTTATCTCTCGTTTGTTCTTCTTCTAGCTGCCTTTTAAGTATTTCACTGCCCTTTGTTTTAATTTTTTTTGATACAATCCTCCGAACACCAAGCTTATCTTTATATTTAGGATAGCAAGTAATTTTGTTATCTGCGCATATTTCTGCGACAATTGTACTATATTTAACGCCGGCTTTATTACCTACTCCATAATAAAAATCCTTTAGCCTACCCTGGTCACCTCCTATCTGCTGGTTATGTTTGTTTGCATAAGCATTGACTGACCATTTCAATGCTCTTAATGTTGAATCCCACAGCTCTCTCAGGACAGCTTCAGAAAGAATTTCTAAAAAGTCTTCCTTATGTTCATTGAAAACATCTACGTTATAATCTCCATATGGGAAATGAGTGCTGGTAATCCAATTAGATATTATTTTTTTTGCATTCTTAATATTTGTCCCTGCCAACGCACCTAACATCGGCCTAAAATACCCCGCATGGTCGACCATGTGGGACCATAAAGCAAAGAATCTAAGAAGAACTGCATTTTTATAATCTGTAGATAATTTGCAAAAAGCTTTGATTCGGAATGGATCAAGTAAAAATAAGTTGATTATATCAAGCGCAACTTCTGTAGGGTCTACACACTCGTGGTCATGTGTAATTGGGTCCGTTAATTGACCAATGTGGCGTCGAAAAGTTGAAAGTCGAATTGCTATTATTACTTTTGTTTCAAACCAACACTTGCTCTCTGTAATAGTACGAAACTGATTTAACAACTCTTCTTGATATGTCGTAGGCAGTGAATCAACATTATCGATGATAACAACAATCTCTCCATTATCGTTATCTTTATTTAATTTATTGAAATATGAAATTGGATGAAGAGCTGCAATAATTTTTTCACGCCCACTTTCAAGCTTCCTCACCATGGAATCTAGAAGTTCGTTTTTACCATTTTGCGTAACTTCATTCCAGCTATCCCACTCCGTGAAACCACTAATACGCCGCACTGCGGTAACCGAAAAATCTGTAATTTCGAAAAATCCTTCAATCTTATTGTAGCTGTCATATAGAATATCGAAGTACCTTGAACCCATTAGCTCCTTAAAGTCAGCGTTAATGGCTCTTGCTACAATTGTAAAAAATATTCCAATATCTTCTTTGCTAATATCCTCCTTAGATTCATGCCTTTCACGCAGCTCAGGAATATAACTACCTGTATCGATGTAGAGAAAGCTTAAGTCATTTTTCGTTCCAATGTTTCTGTGATCATTGCAGTATCTGTATATAAACCTCAATGTACTCGTTTTGCCACTTCGGGAACCGCCACGAAAGGGGATAAAAACATCCTCGGTTTCAATAATGTCATTTAGAATACGCTTTTCGTATGGCCCTAGATAAAAAGATTCACCAAAATATTCAGGTAGTTCATCTAATCCTGGTTTCCCGCCCGTCCCCATAGTCGATTCATCCGAATCAGGTAAAAGTTTTTTTCTAGACTGCATAGAGTAGCTGTTGAAGTAGTCAGGCCTTTTGTAGACAGGCCCGAACCTAAACAGTTTTCTTGCAACTTGTGTAAGTCCTTTTTCGAAGGTGGTGCTTTCTATCTTTGGTAGGGTTCTGTTTGCCGCCATAGTCCTCCTATTTCAACTTATTTAGAATTTCTAAAATATTCTCTCTTTCGCTTGCTAAGAGATTTTTGTATTTTCTTCTTCCAATTTTTTTCAAATTTTCAATTTTACTTTTTAACATATTTTTCAGGCTATTCTTTTCATTGTCATCATTGAAAAGTGAACTAAAATCCATAAAACTTATATAGCTTAGCAACAATTCATACTCTATATCCTTTTCACCTTCTATTTTCTCAAAGCAGCGAGTTAACTTTGATAGATATTTTCTTCTTGTTACTTTTCTATAAATTGGTAAAAATAAAATATGGGCTATAGCTGAAAAAAAATCTCTTATCGGGTTTAATATAAACAGAATGAATATAGCCTGCACCTTTGTAATACTTGAGAAGCCTATTTGGTTTATTTCCAACACAATAAATAGTAAACTGATGGATATACAGACTCCAATATAGTCAGCTCCTATTTTGAATATTTTGAAT